>OBWU01000274.1_pt1 | contig 14297 bp, 9 predicted proteins | sample 1476551 | NCBI WGS metagenome assembly OBWU01 (sample SAMEA2580135, study PRJEB22360) | human gut metagenome | biome: human gut; feature: human-associated habitat; material: faeces | place: Denmark | collected 2008/2010
AGGCCGCCAACTGGTACATCAGCCGCAACGCGCGCGGTACCCGCATGGTCGCGCCCGTCTCCTACAATCCGCCGGAGAAGGCGGCCTCCCTGTACGGCTTCTACATTGAAAACAAGATTTACGACCTGCGCATCACTGAAGGTACCGCCAAGGATGATCGCATCGGTGAGGGCAATATGCTCGGCCGCCGCGTGTACATTACCGGTGAGATTGGTGCGAACGTGGTTATTGAAATTGAAGAGCTACGCCACTCCACCTCGCCCGCCGGTCAGCTCACGAAGGAAGCCTATAACGTGATGCGCGGTTAGTAGAGGCTGACGGTCGCTATTAGACACGCCCGAACAGGTTCGGGACTTTCCTGTGAATCGTGAGGGAGGTGCGTGTGCCCTAGTGGGTGCGTTATACCGCTATATATCAGCTAAAAATCAAAGCAGCTGCGAATGGAATACATACCATTCGCAGCTGCTTTGTCGTTTAGAACAATGTTTAATTTTTAGTTGATAAAAGTCTCAATTAAATATTGAATAAAATATCAATATGTACTTTAAACTTTCTATGGCGGTGTAAAACAGTCCATTCACTGTGCACCACCATAGCCGTGCGACAGCATGCGGAACACGCACATCATTGGCACACACCAAAACCGCGTATCGCCGCACGTCAGACCCTATTCATTGCCGCTTCTCACTATTCCTCAACGACCACTACCCTTCCCCTTTTCTTATTCGCTCCATTTGGCGACCCCGCGGTCGACCCAAAAAATCGGTTCCTTCCGGCCGGTTCCCAACCACAATTACATAAGGACAAATTCATGTTTCCGGTTATTTCCCGAGTCCTCACACCCGCTCCCCGCGCACGCCGCATCTTTGCCCTCAGCCTCGCACTCGCTCTCGGTGCCGTACCCGTCACCTCCGCAGTGACTGCACAGCCTGCCGCCCATGCTGTAGAAACCCATGCCGCAAAACCTGCAGTGAACCTGCAGTTCGTCATCAAGGCAGAGCAGCCCAAGGATGACCCCAGCTACGTCGAATGCGTCGCCAACTTCCTCGGCACCATGAGCGCCACCCCCGGCGTGTGGGCGGTCTGCCACGGCTACCTCGACAGCGAAGAATACACCGTCACCCGCCGCCACGGCACAGCAACCGTCACCCGCGGCCAGCTCGTGCGCATGCTCTACCGCATGGCGGGATCGCCGACCGTTAAGAACCTACCCAAGACCTCCCCCTACAAGGATGTGGCAACCACCGACCCCGACTACGCCGCCTATATTTGGGCAGCGGACGCGGGCATTACCTCCGGCTGGGATGACGGGCTCTTCCACCCGGACGAGTACGCCACCCGCCACACCCTCGCCGCGTTCCTGTATCGTGCCGCAGGTAGCCCCGACGGTGCCGCACGTCTGCGCCAGATCCGCCGTCCGCTACGTGCCGAAGTCAAGAAGACTGAACAGTTCAAGACCGAAAACCGCTGGGCAGCCCGCACGCTCGGCACCTATCCCGAAGTGGACCGCGACGGTGACGGCGTAGCAGACGTGGTGGACCCCGCCAGCCCCCTGTACTTCTCCGACGCCCTGTACATGCTCAAGGCGTACGGCGATAAGGGCCTGAAGGTCGTGGGCACTCCCGTCGTTGACTAGGAGTAATGCCGACTAACGTTGTTGCTGGCTAGAATCAGCGCTGACTAGCGCATATATTCACCGCCCGCCCGTGCGACCCAATGGGTTGCACAGGCGGGCGGTGCGCTGTTTTTGACGGGCGGTGCGCTATTCCGGCAGGTTGCGAGCGCCCGTGCCGCCGCGCAATCGCCTCCGTGCAATGAAGGGCGCCTGCGCTGCACCCGCTAAGCTAGAAGGCATGAAGATTGCCACCTGGAACATCAACTCAATCCGCGCCCGTGAGAACCGCGTCGAAGACTGGCTCGATGAACACGACGTTGACGTGCTCGCCCTGCAAGAAACCAAAACCAAGGACGAAACCTTCCCCTTCGACCTCTTCGAATTCATGGGTTACGAGGTTGCGCACTTCGGCCTGAATCAGTGGAATGGCGTGGCAATCGCCTCCCGAGTTGGCCTCGAAGATGTGCAGCGCGGCTTCGATAACCAGCCGCACTTCGGCAAGCCCGGCGAACCCGAGGTGCTGGAGGCGCGCGCTATCGGTGCGACCTGCGGCGGCGTGCGCGTTTGGAGCCTCTACGTGCCCAACGGCCGCGGCCTGACCGATCCGCATATGGACTACAAGCTCCGCTGGATGGAGGCGCTGCGCCAGAACGTGCACAACGAACTGGCTGCCAACCCGCAGTCGCAGCTCGCCCTGGTTGGTGACTGGAATGTCGCCCCCGAAGATACTGACGTGTGGGATATCGACTACTTCCTGCGCAACGAAATGACCCACGTTTCCGAACCCGAACGCCGCGCCTTTGCCGCCCTGCTCGAAGAGGGCATGGTGGACGTAGTGCGCCCGCACACTCCGGGCGAGTACACCTACTGGGACTACCAGGCGGGCCGCTTCACCAAGGATGAGGGTATGCGCATTGACTTCCAGCTGTTCTCGCCCGCGCTTGCCGCACGTGTGGAACGTGCCTGGATCGATAAGGTGGAACGCGCCGGTGAAGGCGCAAGCGACCACACGCCGGTCGTGGTTGAGATTGCCGACTAATCCGAGCGCATAGCTTGCCGTAGAACCGCGTGTAGTAAGGAGGCGGGGGAGGGATCCCTCGCCTCCTTACTGTGTCTGCCGGTGCTTCTGTCTCTGGGCTTCTGCCAATATTTCAAGGTTTTCTGTGTGGCTTAGTTGAAAAGTTCGGCTAGCCGAACTATTGTTAAATTCCGCCCGGGACGACAGGCAAAAGCGCATTATGATGCCTGCGCAGACACACCGTGTCCCTAGCGTCCCGGCGCGGCAAATTCCACACATCAACCACATACTCAAACCCGTGACTTCCAATGAAGGATGCCTCATGAACGCTTTCACCCCCGCAGGCAGCAACGCACGCCGCCTCATCCAGGCGCTCTGCGCCGCCCTCGCACTCACCCTGCTACTCGTGCTCACCGGCTGCGGTAGCACCTCCAGCACCACCGAAGGCGCTAAGAGCAGCAGCGGCAAGAAGACCGTGCTCACCACCTTCACCGTGCTCGCAGACATCGCCCGCAACGTGGCAGGCGACGACCTGAACGTCGAATCCCTCACCAAGCCCGGTGCAGAGATTCACGAGTACGAGCCCACCCCCTCCGACCTGAAGAAGGCGCACGCCGCCGACCTGGTGCTCGACAACGGCCTGAACCTCGAATCCTGGTTCGCGAAGTTCGTTGAAGAATCCCACGCTAAGCACGTGACCGTCTCCGAGGGGGTCACGCCCATCTCCATTACTGAGGACGCCTACGCGGGCAAGCCCAACCCCCACGCCTGGATGAGCCCCAGCAACGTGCAGAAGTACGTGGACGTGATGATTCGCGAATTTAGCGCCCTCGACCCGGCCCACGCCGCCGACTACAAGACCCGCGGCGAAGCCTACAAGAAGCAGCTACAGGGCGTGCGTGACGAGCTCGTTAAGGAAATCTCCACCCTGCCCGAGAACCAGCGCGCACTGGTCACCTGCGAAGGCGCCTTCTCCTACCTGGCGGCAGACGCGGGCCTGAAGGAAAAGTACATTTGGGCGGTCAACTCCGAACAGCAGGCGACCCCCTCGCAGATTTCCTCCGCAATCGATTACGTGCGCGAGAACCAGGTGCCCGCCGTGTTCTGCGAATCCACCGTCTCCGACAACCCGATGCGCCAGGTTGCTGACGCTACCGGCGCACGATTCGGCGGCGTGCTCTACGTGGACTCGCTCTCCGAGGCGAACGGCCCCGTGCCCACCTACCTGGACATGATCCGCTACGACGCACGCACCATCGTGGCGGGCCTCAAGGGCAACTCCTAAACCCTGAATAACCCCGGGTAAACCCCAAACCCCCGATAGGATAGGAGGGGCGGTCGCCTTCATGGCTCGCTCCTCCCACGCCGTTAACACCCGCTCACACAGCACCCACCCACACAGCACCCACTCACCAACACCCATTCAGCAACACGCAAGCAAGTACACCCGCCGCACGCATACGGTGACCACCAGAAAGAACACAAGGAATGAGCACTCTTCTCAGCTGCGAAAATGTGCACGTGAACTACGGGCCAGTCCGCGCCCTCACCGGCGCATCCTTCACCCTGGACGCCGGGCGTATCTGCGGCCTGATTGGCATGAACGGCTCCGGCAAATCCACTCTCTTCAAAGCCATTATGGGGGTCGTGCCCATGCACGCCGGAAGCATCACCCTCGACGGGCAGCCCGTCGGCGGTAACCGCGGCAAGAGCGCGCATCACCACCGCGCCGGGCTCGTCAGCTACGTGCCGCAGAGCGAAGAAATCGACTGGACCTTCCCCATCTCCGTGCGCGAGGTCGTCAGCATGGGGCGCTACCGCAACCTCGGCATCACCCGCCGCCTGCGTGCCGCAGACCGTGCCGCCGTGGATGAGGCGCTCGCCCGCGTGGAACTGACCGACCTTGCCGACCGCCAGATTGGGGCGCTCTCGGGCGGCCAGCGTAAGCGCGCCTTCGTGGCACGCGCTATCGCCCAGGGTGCCCAGCTGCTGCTGCTGGATGAGCCCTTCGCCGGCGTGGACAAGCGCAGCGAGGCGATGCTCATTCAGGTCATCGAACAGCTACGCGACGAGGGCGCGACCGTGCTGGTTTCCACGCACGACTTGGCGAGCCTGCGCCAGTTCGCCGACGAGGCGCTACTGCTGCGCGGCGAGATTCTGATGCACGACACCCCCGAGAAGGTGCTCGCCCCCGAGAACCTGGTGCGTGCCTTCGGCATGGAAGTGGACGCCGGCGCGTCGGTCGCTACCGGTGCCGCCGCCTCCAGCGCTACTACCTCTGGCACTACTACGATCAGCTCTGCGGAAGGGAAGAACTAAATGGACATCCTCAACTTTCTGGTGGAGCCGCTGACCCTACCCTTCATGCTCCGCGCATTCGTGGTCACCGTCATTGCCGCCGCCGTCTGCGCCCTGCTCTCCTGCTGGCTCGTGCTGCTCGGCTGGTCGCTCATGGGCGACGCGATCTCGCACGCGGTGCTGCCCGGCGTGGTGCTCGCCTACATTTTCGGTGCACCCTTCGCGGTGGGTGCGGTCATTGCCGCGCTCGTGGCGGTGGCGCTCATCGGCGGGGTGCGGCGCAGCGGCCGCGTGCGTGAGGACGCCGCGATCGGCATCGTGTTCACGACCATGTTTGCGTTCGGTCTGGTGCTGATTTCGGTCACGCCGTCGAATACCGACCTGAACCATATCCTCTTCGGTAACGTGCTGGGTGTGTCCTGGTCGGACGTCTGGCAGGTCGCTATCCTCGCGGTGGTGGTTGCCGCCGTGCTGCTGGTCAAGCGCCGCGACTTCGTGCTGTACGCCTTCGACCCGGGCTTTGCGCAGGCGGTGGGGTTGCGTCCGCGTCTGCTCGGCGCGCTGCTGCTCATTATGTTGGCGCTGACTTCCGTGGTGGCGTTGCAGATTGTGGGTGTGGTGCTGGTCGTGGCGATGCTCGTCATCCCCGGCTCCACCGCGCGCCTGATAACTGACCGGTTCGTGCCGATGCTCGCGGTGAGCGTGGGAGTCTCCCTGGTGGGCACGCTGACCGGCCTGTACGCCAGCTCCTACGCGGAGGTATCCCCCGGCGGTGCCGTGGTCGTCACGCAGGGCATACTGTTCGCCCTGGCATACGTGTTCGCCCCGCGCTACGGTCTGCTGGGTAGGATGCGCGCCCGCCGACTCAGCACTGCTGCAACGAAAACTGAGCCGGTAGCTTCCTAAGAAAGCCCACTGAGTACACTCACCACATACAGCAATAGGCGGAAAGTCCCACCGTGGGGCTTTCCGCCTATTGCTATCTTCTGAAGGTTGGGGGCGCGTACCCGCCCGGATTTCCGGGCTAGAAGCCCGCCGCTACCGCCCTGTATCTACCGCACCGTGCGGGACACGAACAGGGAGGCGGTCGCCTCCGCACCCAACGGAATAATGGTACCGCCGGGCTTCACCGCACCGGCCGCGTCCGTCTCGTGCAGGTTGCCGGAACCGGCACCGACCACGCTCACGTTCACCGCCTCCGAGAAGGGCGCACCCTCCTCAATGTGCAGGCGCACGCCGGGCACAAAACCGTGGCCCTGCAGGTAGCGCAGCAGGCGCGGGTCGTCATCGTTGATGCGTTCGAGCACGACTGTTTCGCCGGGTTCGCACTGGCTCAGCGGCACGGTCTGCGGAAAACTAATATGCCCCGAAGAGTCCGGGATCGGGTCGCCGTGCGGGTCGCGGGTCGGGTGCCCCAGCAGGGTGTCGATGCGGTCCACCATGAAGTCGGATACCGCGTGCTCCAGAACCTCCGCCTCGTCGTGCACACGGTCCCAGGTGTAGCCGAGCGTCTCCACGAGGAACGTCTCAATGAGGCGGTGGCGGCGGATCATTGCCAGCGCGTAGGAGCGGCCGGTTTCAGTGAGCTCAATAGCGCCGTAGGGCTGATGCTCGATCAGGTCGGCGGCGGCGAGGCGCTTGAGGCCGTCAGATACCGAAGAAATGCGCAGGCCCATGCGTTCTGCCAGGGCGGATGCGGTGGCAGGGGTTTTGGTCCATTCTTCGAGGCTCCAGATTTCCTTGAGATAGTTCTGGGTGCTGACGGAAAGTTCTGAAAGAGGCATAAAGATAAGTCTACCTTTTCTCTGGTTTTGCCCGTCGAGCTACAGGGTATTCAGCGCGGGCTTAAAGAGCGTCCCGCCCGGACGGTTCACCCCTGGCAGGGGGTGACCATCACGGGCGGGATCAGGTGTTCGGTTCCGCGCTGGCAGGTACGAGAGGCTGGTAGGCACTATAGGCGGGCAAGCGCGAAAGAATGAGGGATGCGCGGCGGCGGTTAGGTGGCGCGGCGGCGCGAACGGTCAATACGGGTCAGCAGTTCGATGAGCGCACCGCGTGCCGCCTGCTCCTCGTGCCAGAGGGAGCGGACGAGGGTGCGGCTGACCGCCTGGGTGGTGATGCCGAGTGCGGTTGCGGCGGCCTTCTGTTGGCCGCGCACGCCGGGTACGAGCAGGTTTACTACGCGCCATTCGGCGTCGGTGCGGTCGGCGCATACGCGGTAGAGTAGGCGTGCGGAGCCTGCGGCGAGGTCGGCGAGGTGGCGGTTGTCGGCGCTGACGCTGATGCAGCGTACGGGTGCGCCTCCTTGTGCTTCTTCGACGGCGAGGCGTGAGAATTCGAGGGCGTCGCCGGTGCAGTCGGTGGTGCTGACGGCGCCGAGTGCGCCTGCGAATCGGGGGATGTTGAGCTCGCCGATTCCGATGCCGACCCAGAAGCCGTAATCGCGCGCGGCAATGAGCGCCGCGTGCAGTGCGTCGCTGGCGCGGTCGAAGGCGCCCTGAATTTCGTCAGGGTATGTCTGGGCGAAGGCAACACGCGGGTTGAGCTTTGCGAGTTCGTCCGACAGTGCAGTGAGTGAGTGCTGTGCGGAACGTTGAATAAAGGTTAGAACGAACACCTTCCTATTATGCCGTAAAACCTTCAACAAGCGGCGTAAGGTTCGCCGTAATACCGGCAACATTTAAAACCCCAAAAATACGCATTGATAAGGGGAATTATCGTGAGCGTGCACTGCGTGCAGAAATCCTTGAAAGGACGTAGAACACCCCCGAAAGGAAAATAATTTTCATGCAAGTGCACGTTGAATTATTCGCTTTCGGGGGCGTTGAGTGGAGTTGATAGACGGGGCTACCGCGGAACTACTGTGCGTTCGTTACCTGCGAGATATGCGGCAGCTGACGCAGCGGCTTCTGGAACACCATCACCACCAGCGACAGGAAAATGAACACCGCGTAGAACAGCGCCGTGTACGTAATACCCCAATCAACAATGAGGAAGCCTGCCAGCAGAACAGCCAGCGGGGTCAGCGCCATATTCGGGATGCCCTGCACCGAGTGCACGCGACCGATCATGTGCTCCGGGGTGGATGCGTTAATGTACGCAATGATGCTCGAATTGAAGGAAGGGAGCACAATACCCGCCAGCACAATCAGCAGGCACACCGCCCACAGCATCGAATGAACCACCGGCAGCAACAGGTAGCACGCCGACATGATGGCCAGGGAGGTGATACCGAGCGGGCCGAGCGCAAACTTCTCGGTCAGCGGGCCGACCAGGAACGAACCGAGCAACACGCCCACGCCGAAGGCGCTCGCAAAGATGCCGATGAAGAGCGGGTGTGCGCCCTCCAGGGTGTAGTAGTAGATGAAGGTGAGCGGAATGCCGACCGTTCCAAAGTTCGCGAGCGTTGAAACGAACGCAATGGACACCAGCACCTTGTTTTTCAGGATGTACTCGAAACCGGCTTTTGAGTCCTGCCAGAAGCTGGTTTTCTCGCCTTCCTCCTCTTCCGCGGGCTGTCGACTAGCGCCGTAGCTCTTGGGCGCGACGATGAACGCCAGCAGGTTGACAACCGCGTGAACTGCGGTCATGAGCACGGTCGAGAAGCCGATAATGATGCCGGCGACCGGGCCGCCCAGCAGGTTGGCGGTGGATTCTCGCGTCTCGCCCATACCGGAGGCGTAGCCCAGGTGTTCTTTGGGGACTACGCGGGTGATGATGGACTGCTCGCTCGGGTAGTCGAAGGTGGAAATGATGGCGGCGAGAGAAATCGTGATCACCAAAACGTAAATATTGGTGACGTTGAAAACGAGGTAGAGAAGAATCGCTATCCAGGATAGTGACTGGCCGATACAGGATAGCGCTAGGCACTTTGAGGGGCCGATTCTGTCGACCCATGTTCCAGATACTGCTCCGGCGCAGGTGGCGAGAACACCCGCGACGAAGAGGGTGATACTCGCAGCTTCGGGGGAGCCGGTCAGCGCCAAAATAATGATGGGCGTGGTGATATAGCTCATCGAGTCTGAGAGCTGGTTGGCTCCAATGGCGAAGAGAGTATTTCGAAAATCTCTATTCTTGAGTAGCTCGGTGTTGACACTCATGGGGGACCTCCACGATGGGGTTTATGGTGTCGCGCGGCGTGCAATCCGTCGTGCGTAGTTCATTGTGCGCAATTGTATGAGTGAATACCCCGACAGTCGGCTGTGCCTGCCTGTATTCGTCTGTTTTCGCTTGTTTTTGCCTGTGTCCGCCGGTCATGACGGATCCGCCGGTCATCACGGGGTGGTTGAGGATGCACGGGGCGGCTCATCGGGAGCCCCCGCACAAGAAGTGTGTCGCGCGATACTTTAGATTCTATAAGAGATGTGAATCATATACATGAACGCTAGTTGAAAAACTTTCCTCATTTTGAGTATTGACATTAGGGTTAGTTTGACTATAATTCATTCTTGGTGCTTCCACCCAACTAAACCTCGGCTGAACCTCAGCTAAACCCGATTGCGGGCACACCAAAGACACCCGCAACGTAGCTGGCGGGGGAGTGTAGAAGAGCGCAGAATAAGGGCCGCACTAGGGGTGCTACTCCACCAGGCCCGCGAAGCCCGACAGAGCCAGTACCTCCTCGACATCCTGCGGCACCGAACGCGCCACCCACGGCGAATGCACCAACACCGCCTGCCACTGACCGCGCGACACAGCCACATTCAAACGATTCGGCGACAGCACAAACCCGGCACCGCGCCCAGAATCAACCCGCGACGATGCCAACGACACCAACACCACCGCAGCCTCCTGACCTTGGAACTTATCCACCGTGCCCACACGCACGCCAGCACCCGAAGAATCCGCCAAACCAGCAGCAATCAGCGCCTCACGCACACAATCAACCTGCGCGTTATACGCCGCCGCCACAATGCAATCCTCCGCCGCCAACGGGCGCGGCTCAGCACCAGCCGCCGGAACCCACTCACGACCCAACAACTCGCGCACGCAATCCACCACCGCCTGCGCCTCCTGCACAGAACGCACCGAACAACCCGCATGCTCCACCGGATACGACACCACACCCGGCGCAACACCCTGCAGGGCGCGACCAGCCGTCGCCGCCGCGCTCGCCAATGCGCCATCATACGACAGCCACGAAACCCGCTCGCACAATGCCGAATCCATGCGCCACGACTCACCCAAGAAATAGCCAAAACGAGGATCCAGCGCCGCCGCCCCATCAGACAACCAGCCCAGCGCCGAAGCATCCACCGGGTACGGGTGCACACCCGTCGACACCTGCGGCAACTGCTGCGGATCGCCCAACAGCAGCACCGAACGCGCCGCACGAGCCGCCGCCACCGTATTCGTCAGAGAGAACTGGCCCGCCTCATCAACCACCAGAACATCCAGCGACTCGGCAGGCACACGACGCTCACTCACGTAATCCCACACCGTGCCGCCAAACAGCAGGCCGCCCGCACCAGAAATCAGCTCGACCAGCTCAGAATCAGACACCTCAGACCACGGGGCGTCCGGAGTCACCGACTTGCCGCGCAGACGCACCGCACGCGAAACATCAAAACCATCACGGGCACAGCACGCCAACATGAGATTCTCAATCACCGCATGCGACTGAGCCACCACACCCACCTTCGCACCCTCAGCCACCAGACGCGCAATCACGTGCGAGGCGAGGAAAGTCTTACCCGCACCGGGAGGGCCCTGAACCGCCACATAGGAATGGTCGAGAGCGCGAACCGCCGCGTGCACGGCATCCACCGTGGGCAGGTCAGAGGCGGAAAAATCAACCTCAAGGGGTAGATTTTCTGCATTCTTGGCGTTCGAGGCGCCCTTCTTCAGGCGCGGCGCGCGGCGGAACAACAAATCCGTGGAGGCACTCTCCACCCCCGTCAGCGAAGCCGCCGCATCGAGCACGCTCGGCAGGGCGCGGGGCGGGTCAGGAGTCTCGGAGGACTCGCTGAAAGCTTCGGAACCCTCGCCGGGCACGGGGCCATTAAGCACGGGGTCGTTGGGCATGAGCGCGCCACCGAAAAGCAGCCCGTGCACATCGGCCTGCAGAGCCGCCTCAATCGTCGCCGTAGACACCGGATCGCCAGGACCAATACCCGAAGGCAGGGCACGGTGCGGTTCATCCTTCACGCGGATGCGCTCCTGCAGAAGCACCTCCAAGAACTCGCCAGCCGATTCGCCGGTCGACTTGCCGGACTCTGCGGCAGCCTCTTCGGGATCTGCAGAATCTGCGGAATCCACGGAACCGGCACCGAAACCGCCCTGCGCCACCGCCAGCACACGCATGCCAAAGAAACCCGTCGCCGCCAACTCGGCGGGCACACGCTCACCCGGATTCGACGCACGGAAATAATTCAGCTGCGACTCCATACGGTCCAGCGCAATCTGCGGGCTCAAACCCGCCTCATACGCACAAAAAACCGCACGGTCAGAGGGTGCAATCACCAGGCTCGGATCAGCCTCAATTCGTGCACGCAACAGGCGCACCTGCGCGCCGCGCACACGATACCAGCCGGGGGCGTCTTCAACCTCGGTGGTCTCCTTCATGGCGGCGGCAAGCGCCTCCAGATCTGCGGGGGTGTTCAGAAGAGCATGCGCATGCTCCACCGAAAGCACCTGCACCCGATCAAGGTACGCGTAATCGCGGCTCGCCACCCACGCCGTCGGGCCGTCCTCCAGGCGGCGAATGTGCTCACGCCAGAACGGGGCACGCTCGCGGCGGTGATAATTCGTCATGGATAGCAGCATCGCCGCCTCAAGCTCGCCGACACCCCAGCCGTGCTCCGCCGCGTGCTCCTCCAGGGAGGCGAGCTGGGCATCCAGCAGGCACTGCAGGCGGTACTGTTCGCTGTCGTTTTCCACCGCGGCGGGTACCCGGTACATGACCGGGTGCTCCTCAGTTTCAGGGTCTTCGGCGGTATCTTCGGCAGTGTCTTCGGTGACGAGCTCCGGGGCATCGGTCGCGAGGGCAAGAGATGCCGCCGTGTTCAGGCATGCCGGGCACTCGTCGCAGGTCAGAAAATAGGGGATGCGCTCGGCAAGTTCCGCCGGTTCTACACCCTCGTTCAGTGCCTCGGTGAGCATCAGGAGACGTTGCTCTTGCAGGCGAATCAGCGGCAGAATACGCGCCGAATCAACCCTGTGAGGTTGAGGAACGGGGGAGTGGTGCTCAGCGTGCTCGGTGGGCCCCGATTCGGACCCCGCGCTGTACTGATTTGCGCCGTACTCATCCACGCCGTGCTCTAGGTGAAGGTCGAGGCGCGCGGTATTCTCGGCGCTCTCGGTTGCACTAGCGGTCAGCAGGTGCGCCGCCAGGGCACCGCGCAATAGTGCCCGATGTGCCGCCTCACCCAGGTGCGGGGTGCAGACGATTCGGGCGGTATTGCTCTCGGAGGTGCTGTCCTCAGCCGGGCAGTCGAGGCGGTCAAGCTCCACCGTGTAGGTCAGCCCCGCCGCGGAGGTCGCCACCAGGGGCACCGGGCGCGCCGTACCGCCCGCGTGCTCACTGCTAACTACTGCACTGCCGATCATTCCTCCGGCGGTCAGCACCCGCAGGCACTCGCGGTACGCTTCGCGGGCGCGCTCGGACTTCTCGTGGGTCGGGTGGGCAGGTTGCTTCTGCGCACGCTCCCGAAGCTCGGTGTAGAGCCGCATCTCGCAGGCGGAGGTGGCGGTCAGATCAGCGAGGGTGAAGGTAAGGTCCATGGTGACTTTTCTGCTGGAGGAGAGAGAAACAAGGCGGGCGTGAAACCCTGCCGGGTGAGCGGGTGCGAGCCCCGGTTGAGGAGTCTGTCGGCACCCCGTGCCACCCTCGCCCTGAGAGGTTGATTTTTAGGTTTCACGTGAAACATTATAGAAAATCAACCTACACGGGATGATTTAGGGGGCTTTCGGGGCTATCCGGGCACGCACGCTAGGAGGCTGCACCCGCCGCAGCCGCGGTAGAAACTGCTGCCGAAGTAGCCTCCGAAGCGCTCGGCGCTACCGCAGAGGGAGCAGCAGAAGCACTCGGCGCGGTCGAACGGTTTGCAATCGCCGCCGCGGCAGCGTCCACGCGTTCCTTCGCGGCGGGTAGCGCATCCGCACCGCCCAGATTGTTCAGAATAATCGCGAAAATCAGGCGGGTGCCGTCGGGTCGGGTCGCCACACCGCACAGCGAAGATACCGTGTACAGGGTGCCGGTCTTCGCCTGCACAAAAGTGCGTGCGTGCACGGCGTTCGCCGCACCAAAACGACCGGACAGAGTGCCGCTCACGCCCGCGACCGGGAACGTGCTCATCAGCTGCTCCGCATGCTCATCAACATTCAGCAGAGCCACAACCTGCACGAGGGTTCGGGCGGTCACGCGGTCCGTCAAGGACATGCCGCACACGTCCGCCTGCACCAGGTTTTCAATGTTCACGCCGGCATCCACGAGTGCCTGGCGCACGGTCTGCTGTGCCGCTTCGCCGCTGCCTTCCTTACCGGCGGCGATGGCGGCGCAACGGCCAAGCACCTCAGCCAGGGCGTTATCGGATTCGAGCATCATGTGCTGTGCCTGCTCCAGCAGGGTTGCCGATTCGACCGCGGCGATTTCAACTGCTTCCGCGGGGGCGGTGCGGCGCTCCGCGAGGGTGAAGCTCATGCCGGACTCCTTGCCTACGGTGTTGAGCGCATCCACGAACGCCTGCTGAGCGGCAACCGCCGCATCGTCCGGGCGTACCGGGTTGCTTGCGGTGGACTTGCCCGGCACCGTGTGCGATTCGAGCGCAATGGGATGAATGGGCGTGATCTGGCCGGACGCCACGTCGGCGGCATCCCAGCCGGGGTTCACGCCGGGGCCGGTGAAGAAGGTGCCGTCAAGGTAGACGGGCAACGCTGCGGCAGGCTTCTCGCCCTGAAGAAGCGCCTTCACGGTCAGCTCGGCGAGGGTGGTTAGGCCTGCGCGTCCCACAATCTGCTTCGGGTCAGAGGCGCCCGCACTGAGCAGGGTGTCGCCGCCTGCCATGAGGTACAGTCCGGCGGCGTCGCGGGTGACGCGGGTGCGCAGGCGCGCCTGCAGGTTCGCGTAGTGGTTGAGTGCGAACAGGGTCAGCACCTTAAAAGTGGAGGCGGGCACGCGCGCGGTGTCGGCGTTGGCGGCGTACAGGTCGGCGGGTGCGGTGGTTGCCTTGACGCTGGGCAGGTCGCCGTCCATGCCGGTGACGAGCAGGCTGTACTGCGGGTAGGTGCCGTCCGCGAAGAGCGAGGTGAGGGCGGCACGTAGCTGTTCCTGTTCCGCTTCGGGCAGTGCGGGTGCGAGGGTCGGGGCGGCGCTCGGGGTTGCGGAGGCGGTCGCCTCGGCGGGGGCGGGGGGGGCGGGTTCGTGAG
>OBWU01000275.1_pt1 | contig 14132 bp, 12 predicted proteins | sample 1476551 | NCBI WGS metagenome assembly OBWU01 (sample SAMEA2580135, study PRJEB22360) | human gut metagenome | biome: human gut; feature: human-associated habitat; material: faeces | place: Denmark | collected 2008/2010
GGCAGCGGCGCGTCCGGGCTGCTGACCTTCAGGCGAATCGCCTGCTTACGCGCGCCACGCTCGTTGAGCGCGTCGATGACGCGGCGTGCCTGCGCCAGGGTCTCTTCGGAGGGGTTATTCATCGGCATGATGTGCTCGTTTCGTCGGTGAATTAATCGGTGTGAAAGGTTCGGTGTGAAGGCGCGAGGCAACGGTACCGCGGCGCCTTCTACCCCCATTAGACCCTATTTCGGGCAGGCGCGCACCGGTTTCGGTCACGAGTGCATCCGGCAGGCAGAAACGCTGGTGCAGAGCGTGCAGAAAGCCCCGCCTCCTCACCCTCACGCGCAGGACGTGAAAGATACAGATGCGGGGCTTCCAGCGAAAACGAATCTCTACACGAGACGAGAAAGGCTTAGAGCGCCTTCTCGATGGTCTCCAGAACACCGAGCGCAGCAGCCGGGCCAGCGTTCAGGAAGAACATGTCGGGATCCACGCTGTGTGCGTGCTTCTCGGTGACAGCCTTGAGGGTGCTCCACAGGGCTTCCTTGGTCAGCTTGGACTCGTCGCCGCCCTGCACACCGTAGAACAGGTAGTCGCCGTCAGCCTGGTCGAGCTGCTCGGAGCTCAGGTCGATGGAGGTCTTCTCAACCTGCGCAGCTGCGGGACGTGCCAGGGACGCATCCACGCAGATGGAGCCCACGAACGAGGACTTCGCGAAGATGCGGGTGCGGTCAGCGGAAGCGTACAGGAAGGAGAAGGTCTTCTCGCTGCCAGCCTTCTGACCGACCGACTTCGCCTTGGTGTTGTACTCCTCCATGAGCTTCTCAGCCTTCTCGGTGGTGCCCAGCGCGGCGGCGATCAGCAGGAAGTCCTGCTTCCAGTTGATGCCGGTACCCTCGGTGACCACGGTCGGTGCAATCTTGGCGAGGGACTCGTACAGCTCGTCCTTCTTGTTGGTGTTGTTGATGAGGATCAGGTCGGGCTTGAGGTTTGCGATGGCCTCAACGTCCGGGTCGGTGCGCTTGCCGACCTTGGCAATCTTGTCGAGCTCTGCGGACTTATCGGAGAACTTGGTCTTCAGGTAGGAGGGGACCAGGTCGGCGTCGCCTGCGGTTGCGGCGCCGACGGGCACAATGCCCAGGGAGAGCACGCCGTCGAGCTGACCGGTGGAGAGAATCACGACCTTGGAGGGTGCGGATTTGATGGTGGTTTCACCGCGGAAGTGCTTGACGGTGCGGGGGAATTCGCCGTCAACGGTGGTGGTACCCATGCCGGAGGGCAGGGCGGAGGGTGCCACCTTCTTACCGGTCGCAGAAGCAGACGCGGAGGAAGAGCCGGAAGTGTTGGAGGAGCCGCAAGCCGCCAGGGCGAGGGCACTGAAGGAACCGAGTGCGAGTGCGCCGAAGGAGCGGCGGGTGATCTTGTTCGTCATATTTGCCATATTATTAGGATAACCTCATATATGCATATGCGATACTTAATACTTATCTATTGATACGTTAAGCATCCTCCGTCCGCACGGGAGCACACCGCTCCCCCACCACCTCCAAAGCCTATGACACCACAGACCTCCCCCTCTTCCGGACCCACCGTCAGCGCTGCCTCCCTGGCGAAAATTCGTGCCCTCTCCGCTTCTTCGGACGCCGTATCTGGCGCCTCCTCTGGCGGTCAGGGTGGCAAGTCTATCTCGCGTCTGGCGGTTGCGCTCATTATTGGCGGCGTTCTGCTAGTGCTGCTTTGCGCCCTGTCGTTTACGGTGGGTTCGCGCCTGTTCACCCTGGACCGCTCGATTGACGGTTTCCTCCACCCGGAGGCGAACACCATCGAGTCGAAGCTGATTTGGGCGAAGCGTGCCCCGCGTACCGCCGCGGCGTTGCTGGTGGGTGCCGCGTTGGCGGTGTCGGGTGTGCTCATGCAGGCGTTGAGCCGTAACCCGCTGGCTGAGCCGGGTCTGCTGGGTGTGAACTCGGGTGCCGCCGCCTCCGTGGTGGTCGGTGTGGGCGTTTTTGGGGTGTCGTCCCCGTTCGTTCAGCTGTGGCTGGCTCTACTGGGTTCGGGTCTGGCGGCGGCGCTGGTGTTCGTCATGGGCCTGGTGGATTCTAAACCGAACCTGGATTCGACGGCGCGTCTGGTGCTGACGGGTGTGGCGGTGAACGCCTGCCTGGGCACGATTACCGGCATTATCACAATGTTTAATTCGAAGGCTTTTGATTCGCACCGTTTCTGGGTGGTGGGTTCGCTGGAGAACCGCACCTTTGAGCAGGTGCTGTCTGCGCTGCCCTTTGTGGCATTGGGTTTGGTGCTCTCTTTCATGCTGATCGGTCCTCTGCGTGCCCTGGCACTCGGCGAGGATGCGGCAGCTGGCCTGGGTGTACCGGTGACAATGGTGCGTGGCGCGACGATTATTGCGATCATGGCGCTGTGTGGTGCGGCGACTGCGATTGCGGGCCCGATTGGTTTTGTGGGCCTGGTCGTGCCGCATGTGGTGCGTCTGCTGGTGGGTTCCGACATTGCGCGCGTGCTGCCGCTGTCGCTGGTGTACGGCCCGGTGTTGGTACTTGCCTCCGATATTCTGGGTCGCGTTCTGGTGATGCCGAGTGAGCTTGAGGTGGGTATTGTGACCGCCTTTATTGGTGCCCCAGTGCTGATGGTTCTGGTGCTGCGGTTGAGTACGGGTGCGCGCGGTGCGAAGAAGGGCCGCATGGGTGAGAAGGCGCAGGCGCACGACGAGGCGGGCCCGGCTCATGTGTCGGAGCACGGTCCGCATCGTGCTCACCGCCCTGTTGTGGGTGGTTCGTCTGGTTCGACTGGTTCGTCTAGCTCATCTGGCGTATCTGGTTTGTAGGCCCCGGTTTCTGAGAGGTTTTATTGTGAGCGTTGTGTCTCGTTCTGTAGCCGGGTCTGCTGTTGCCGGGTCTGTGCGTATCCCTGGGCGTTACCGCACCCCTATTCCGCGTACCCTGCTGGTGGTGGCGGTGCTTGTGGTGGCGGCGGTCGCCTCCCTGGTGTTTGGTAGTTATCAGATGAGCCCTGATCAGGTGTTTCGCCTGATTTTTCAGGGTGAGGGCACGGAGATTGAGCGTCAGCTGGTGTTGAATCAGCGTCTGCCGCGTATGCTTGCCGCAGTGGTGGTGGGTGCGGCTTTGGGCTTGTCGGGCGCTATTTTTCAGTCGGTTTCGCGTAATGCTCTGGGTTCGCCGGATATTATCGGTTTCACGGTGGGTTCGGCGACCGGTGCCCTGTCTGTGGTGCTGATTGGGTCGTTGAGTTCTACCGGCGTGGGTATGGGCTTGGGCGCTATTATTGGCGGTTTTGCGACGGCGGCTGTGGTGATGCTTCTGGCGGGTGCGCGCGGTGGTGCGACGATGGGTCAGAAGATGGTGCTGATTGGTATTGCGGTGAGTGCGATGCTCAGTTCCGTGAATGATTACCTGATTACGCGCGGTGATTTGGAGAAGGCGGAGGCGGCGAAGACCTGGCAGCACGGTTCGCTGAATGCCCTATCGTGGAATCAGATGTCGGTTCAGGCGGTACTGCTTCTGGTGGCGATTCCGCTGGTGCTGATACTGACGCATCGCCTGCGCGTCTTAGAGCTCGGCGATGACTTGGCGGCGGGGTTGGGGGTGCCGGTGGAGAGGGCCGCATACACGCCAGTGGCGGCTGCCGTGCTTCTGGTGGCTGTGGCGATTTCTGTTGCGGGTCCGATTGGTTTCTTGGCGCTGGTTGCCCCGCAGATTGCGCGCCGCCTGTGGAACACTCCGGGTATGGCGATGTGGCATTCGGCGCTGTTGGGTTCGGTGATTTTGGTGCTGGCTGATTTTGTGTCGGCTCGTGCGTTGGCGCCGTTCCAGATTCCGGTGGGTCTGGTGACGGGTGCGTTGGGTGGCGTGTATATGCTGTGGTTGCTGTACCGTCAGCGCTAGTTGCGCCGTCTATTCCGTATGAGTGACCGGGTGTTCCCGACTGTGGGGGCACCCGGTTTTCTCTATTTCGCTAGGTTTCATGAGCGGTTTCACTGGGTTTCACGGGTGGTTTCAGAATTTTTCAGAATTTTCCCAGTTTTACCCCGGGGTAGATTAAAAACTGCTTATCGTGTCAGGGGTCGCTCATAGAGTGTAGGTGTTGGAAGGGACGATCCTTCCGACCGGGCACGCCGTCTCCTGCGGTGTTGCCGCTAGGTTGATTCAGCATCTACGGAAGGAACGGTCATGGACAACACCACTCACGAGAGCCAGTACGCAAACGCAGAGATCTCCTGCACCGCCGATGAGCAGCTGTGCCGTGATGCAGAGTTCAACCTGCTGATGCAGGCGGGCACCATCGTCCGTATGGAGCGTTTCAACGTGGAGGAGCTCCGCGGCGTTCTGGAGCAGCTGGTGGCTGACGGTTCGTGCTTCCGCACCGCGCCGGCCTCTTCGACGATGGGCCGCGTGATGCGTCACCTGACTCAGGGTGCTTCCGGTTACGAGGCGAACCTGGCTGAGCTGCGTGCGGCGGCGCAGAACGCGCTGCTGTTCGTGTTCCCCCTGGAAAAGGACCTGGAGATGTGCCTGCGCTTTGAGCGTGTGCAGGGTACCGGCCTGGCGCTAACTCGCCTGGGCGTGAGCCCGGTCAATGGTGACCTGTGGACTCAGCACTGGGCGATGCGCGCGCTGGAGTGCACCGGCGGCGTGTTTGCGGTGGAGTCCGCTCCAGGTGCCTGCAATTTTGAGCTGCGCCGCGAGATGTTCTACGCGATGCTGTCGCTGGTTCACTTGTCGACTTTGGGTCTGTCGGCTGAGCCGGAGGACTTCTACATGTTTGCCGATTCGGAGGCTGTGTGTAAGAAGTTCAAGCGTGAGCGTCGCGATTGCCGCCGCGCAATGCGCGCACAGTACGACCGCGCCGCGTAAGGCATGTGTGTATGCCCTACGCGGCATACGCGTTTAAAGGCCTAGCCAGTGGCGTTTTGTGGACTGTTAGAGCCACTTATTCTTCTTGAAGAACCAGTAGAGGAGCAGACAGGAGACCAGCATCAGCAGCAGGGCCGCCGGGTAGCCGAACTCCCACTTGAGCTCGGGCATGACTTCAAAGTTCATGCCGTACACCGAGCCAACAATGGTGGGCACCATGAGTAGCGCCGCATAGGCGGAAATTTTCTTGGTGTCGTCGTTCTGTTGCTGACCGAGCAGGGTGTCGTGCACGCGCAGGGCGTTTTCGAGGGAGCTACGAAGATCCTCAAGGCGTTCCTTCGTGTGCACCACGTGGTCGAGCACATTACGGAACTGGCGGGCAAGTTCCACGGCCTCGTCTTCAACCTCGCCCTGGCTCGCGCCCGGGTAGGGGGACGGGTCGAGCGCGCCGGTGCGTAGGCCTTCAATGATGCGACCCATCATCGGTTCGAGGGGTCGGCAGGCTCGCTGAAAGTCAATCACCTGGTTGAGTAGCTCGTATATGCGCTGCGCCAGGGAGTTGGCGTCTTGGCGGTCGTGCGCGGAGAACAGGATGTCTTCAATCTCGTCGTTGTCGTTCTCGAGTCCCTCGAGCACGGGGGCGTACCTGTCGACGGTGCTGTCGAGGATGCGGTGCAGCAGTCGGGCGGGGGATGCATCGGGGGTGGCGTAGAGCAGGTTGAACTTGTCGTTGATGCGCTGTTCGTCGCGAACGAGTGCGAGGGTGTAGCGGGGGCCGGTGAAGAGGTGCAGTTCGCTGAGGCGCACTTCTTCTTCTTTGTCGAGGTAGATGGCGGGGCGGATGACGGTGAAGAGGGAGTCGCCGTATCGTTCTAGTTTGGCGCGCTGGTGGCCTCGTCCGGCGTCTTCGATGGCGAGTTCGTGCAGGTTGAAGGTTTTTTGCAGGGCGTGTAGTTCGTGGATGTCGGGGTTGGCGTATCCGAGGGCTACGGCGGTGTTCTTGTCCGCGTAGGCGCGGAGGGTTTCTTCCTCGGTGGCACCCAGCTGAGGGCGGTCCGAGCTCGGGTAGATAGCTCCGGTGATATAGGACATCGTTTTTCTCCTCTGAACGCTTTGGCGCCACGTGTGTGGGCGCTCTTTCCAGCATACGGCACACGCCCCGCCTGGTCATGTGCACCGCGTGTGCACCTGGCATGGAAAAGCCCCCGGAAGGCACCTGTAAGGCACCCTCCGGGGGCTTTCACGTATTGAGCTTATTAGCTTAGTCTTCGTTGATGAGGTCGCGGACCACGATGGTCTGGTCGCGGTCCGGGCCCACACCAATCGCAGAAATACGGCAGCCAGAAATCTCTTCCAGCTTCAGCACGTACTTGCGGGCGTTTTCGGGCAGCTCATCCAGGCTCTTCGCATCCGAAATGTTCTCGGTCCAGCCATCGTAGTACTCGAAAATCGGCTTAGCGTGGTGGAACTCGGTCTGAGTCATCGGCATCTCGTCGTGGCGCACACCGTCAACGTCGTAAGCCACGCAGACCGGGATCTTATCCAGGCCAGTCAGCACGTCCAGCTTGGTGATGAACAGGTCGGTGAAACCGTTGATGCGCACAGCCTGACGCGCCAGCACGGCGTCGTACCAGCCGCAACGACGCGGGCGGCCAGTGTTCACGCCGAACTCGCCGCCGGTGGTGCGCAGGAACTCGCCCATCTCATCGAACAGCTCAGTCGGGAAGGGGCCAGCACCCACGCGAGTGGTGTACGCCTTCTGAATACCAATCACACGGGAGATGCGGGTCGGGCCCACCCCCGAACCGACGCACGCGCCGCCGGAGGTCGGGTTGGAGGAGGTCACGAACGGGTAGGTGCCGTGGTCAACGTCCAGGAAGGTTGCCTGGCCGCCCTCCATCAGCAGGGTCTTACCCTCGTCCAGTGCCTTGTTCAGCAGCTGGGTGGTGTCCACAATCATCGGCTTCAGGCGCTCAGCGTAAGACATGAAGTACTCGACGATCTCGTCAACCTCAACGTGGCGGCGGTTGTAGACCTTCACCAGCAGTTCGTTCTTCTGGCGCAGTGCGCCTTCAACCTTCTGACGCAGAATCGACTCGTCCAGGATGTCCTGAACACGGATGCCGAGGCGGCCAACCTTATCCATGTAGGCGGGGCCGATACCGCGGCCGGTGGTGCCGATAGCGCGCTTGCCGAGGAAACGCTCAGTCACCTTGTCCATGGTCTGGTGGTAGGGTGCGACCAGGTGTGCGTTAGCGGAAATCTTCAGGCGGGAGGTGTCAGCGCCGCGGGCCTCAAGGCCGTCAATCTCAGCGAAAAGAGCCTCGGGGTTAACAACCACGCCGTTACCAATCACGGGGACGGCGTTATCACTCAGAATACCCGCGGGCAGCAGCTTCAGCTCAAACTTCTGGCCGTTCACCACCACGGTGTGACCGGCGTTGTTACCGCCGTTGGGCTTGACCACGTAGTCTACGCGGGGGCCGAGCAGGTCGGTTGCCTTACCCTTACCCTCATCGCCCCACTGGGCGCCCACAATCACGACAGCTGACATTTTTGTGCTCCTTGAAAGCCTTGAAGATACGCACCGGATTTCACGGCGCGGCGGCGACCTACCGCCTCATGATCCGGGTAGGCACACCTCTTCTAATGATACCGTGCCCGCCCCTTTAAGTCCCGTGTGACGGGGCGGTAGGCGTGCCGGATACGGTGCCGGTGAGCCTCACCGGGCACGGCGACGCCCCCATCCGATATTCGGACGGGGGCGCTACCGGTATGAGCTGATGAAGACTACTTGATGATCTCGATGAAGGTCATCGGGTAGGTGTACTGCTCACCGCGGTTTGCGGCCAGAGCAGCCAGGCTGTGGAAGATAACCATCAGGATAGCCACAACCATCGGGACGACCCACAGGATGATGCCCAGGATGCCGAAGGTCAGAATAATCAGCAGCCAGGAAGCCATGCTGATGACCCACAGGGAGAAGTTGAAGTTGAACGCGCGGCGGGATGCTTCCTTAGTGAAGGAGTAACCGGGCTTGTCCTTGTAGATGAACCACATGACCAGCGGCGCGAGAATACTTGCGGATGCGAAGGACAGCAGAGACAGAATTGCAGAAGCCAGGTGCGCGAGCATCGCCATGTTCTGGTCGTCCTTGGAGGAGACTACGTAACCGTTGGGCTGCTGACCCGGCGCCTGCGAGTAGGAGGGTGCCTGCTGGGAGTACTGGTTGTACTGTTCAGGGTTCGGGTTCTGGGACATCGTTCTTTTCCTTAATCTATCGATGAGTGGATACAGCTAATCGTTGAGGTGCGGCGGCAGGCTAACTCGCCGTTCTCGGAGGGTGCCCGCCTCGCTCTACTTGGTCGCAACGCTCGTGATGGTTTCACCCTATCAAGGCAAAGTAAATGGAATATTAACCCTCGCCGGACAACAGACGAAGAAACCCGAATATGACACAAAAAAGACGCCCCTGCCCCTCCACGCGGTGTTACGTACGTGGAGGGGCAGGTCGTTATACGGTGTGGGCTGACCGAGGTTAGTCCTGTTTCTCTTCATCAGCGAGCGCAGGATGCGCGGCGGGCTTCTGTAGTGCGGCAGCCTCGCGCTGTGCGGCGGCCTCGTGTAGCTTTGCGTGTTCTTGCTTTTTCAGAAACTCATACACCGAGAAAGAATCCTCTTCTTCCTTCGTGAAGCCATTGACGCCCGTGTAGCCGTCCGGCAGGCGGTTGTACACGAGGTAGTACCAGAACTCGGCATGTGCCGTCTCTATTTTCTGGAGGAGTTCCCTCAGCTGATTCTTACGCTTCACCGCCTGAACAATACCCACAATCCATAGGATCGGCACCACAAACAACGATCCCACGCCGATAGTGATGAAGAAGAGCAGCATCGACATGCCAGCACTACTATCTAACATACTCACCAGAGGAACCAGCACAAACGGGTTCAGTATCAGCAGGACAATAAGCACGGTCTTCCAGAATGTGCGCTGACTCTCGATCTCTTCAATGTTGGAGCCAGCAAACGGATTATTGATGGGAACGTAGCCTACCGGCTGGATCATTGCCGCCCGCGAGGTGGGGTTCTCCTCATTCTTGACCGGGTTCAGGTGGGCAGCGCACGCCTGCATGGGTGCGGACTCGTCGTGGGAGCGGTCCAGTAGGCGCATTTCGATAAGTTCCGAGTCGGGGATGCCGAAGAACGGCTCCGGAATGACCGGCAGAATAGCGCCCGGTTGCAGACCGAGGTGTTCCAGCCGAACGTACTCGCCGTAGGCGTGCGTTGCCTGAGCCTGCTCTTGCTGAGCCTGTTCAGTGGAGGCGAGCGCTACCGGGTGGTTCGCCTCGTCGTCCTTGCGAGATTCGTGAGTATCTTCTGAGGTATCTTCTGAGGTGTCTTCCGGCTCGTCGATTTTGTCGGTGTCATGAGAGTCTTCGGGTTCGTCTTCTGAGTCTTTCCGCGCGGAGTCGTAGCGCTTGGGGGCACCCGGGTAGACGTATTCATAATCGGGGTCGGGGTGTTCTAGCTCTTCGTCGTCGGATTCTTCATATAGCTCAGCGTCTTCATTTTTCTGCGTCTGCTCGCCCATGAGTAGCGTCATGTATTCCGGGACGGACTGGTCGGTGTCCCAGAGGGGCTGGTACGCCTCGTCCTTCTTTGCAGTTTCCTTCTTTTCAGTGGGGCGGTCTGCCATGGTCGTCTCCTTCGCTTACCAGACATACTCCTAGTGGCACCACCGTACCAGCGGGCGCTGGGCAGTCCCTTGAAACCTGCCTGATAAAAGCTGAGAAAAAGCCCCCGACAAGCGCCAACACGCACGTGTTAACACTGCCGGGGGTTCAACGTTACCAGGGGTCTACTGGGGGCATTTGCGGGAAGCTACTCCGCCGGCACTGACACTCCCTCGGGCTCCCCCGCTTCGTCCGGGTGGGCACCCTCCTGCAGGGTGCGGTCGTACACCGGGTGGTACCAGAACGCACCGTACGTCGTTGCCCTCGCTACCGCCTCCCGCCGCTTCTGCGAGAGCTTCACCAGCGAATAAATCATCAAGCCAAGCCAGATAAAGGGCACCGTAAAAAACGAATACAGCCAGACAAAGAAATAGGCGCCAAGAACCTCCCCGGCAACCCGCTCATTCACCATGTACAGCAGGGGTAGCACAAGGAACGGGTTAATCACCTGCAACACCACACACAAAACCAGCCACCACATGTACCCGAGACGAGCCTTAGCCCAATCAACGGTGGCCTCCGGTGTACTTGCGGGGATGTAGCCAACAACCCGAGCTTCGCCGGTGTCTTCCCCCGGTGCTGACAGAGCCGGTTCAGACAGAGCCGTCGCGGTGCCGGGCTGATTCTGCCAGCGCACGGAAGCCACCTGCGTGGGTCCGGCATCCTTCGACAGCGCACTCAGTAGTTGCATGGGCTGCAGACTTGGGTCGGGAATACCGTAGACAGGTTCCGTCGCCACAGGCAGGGCGGCATCAACGGTGAAGGAATCCATACGCCATTGCGGGGTCTGCGCCTGCGCTCCGCCGATCATGATGCGCCGCCCATATGTGAGTTCGGCGGCGCAGGGGTAGGAGCAACCGCCGCAGAGGACATCGAAGACGTTGCGCCCAGGATTCCCTGCATTTCCTCGGTGTTCTTGGGCAGACGGTCATACACCAGATAGAACCAGAACGGCCCAAGCGGCATAGCCTCCCACTTCAGTGCCCGGTACTTTCGGCTAACTCGGACTAGCGCAAAAAACAGTGCCCCACCCCACAAGAACATGGGAAGACCCATCGTCAGCAGAGAAAGCATCAAGAAGTAGTAGAAGACATACCCACCGATCTGAGGGTCCCCTGTAACGGTAGCCAACAGAAGATAAGTCAGGGGATTTAACACCACACCCACGAAGAAGAGGGCAATGAGCTCAGGCCAGGCCTTCTTCCACAGGTCTGATCCGCGCACCTTGCCCGCAAGTGGGGTTGCTGAGATATACCCGATAGGTCGCGGAGTACCGACTACTTTCTCATCCATCCAGGCAGGAAAAGCGGTCGGCACCTGCCGGTGTGCAGATGCGCCAGCATCCGTGCCCATGGGGGACATGCGGCGCATCGTGGGGCCTGGGCGGCCATACAGCGGCCGGTTCAGCACCGGGTGACCCGTCGCCGAAGGGAAAAAGTACGCAGCCTGCACAGAGGGCGCAGGAGCAGAAACCGGCAGAATAGACGCTGCAGGAGCGGGCACTGCAGAATCAGGTGTTGTAGGAACCGATGGGCCAGCAGACGCGGATGCAGAATGAGCCTTCTGTATTTCCATGACCTCCTTCACCGGCTCGGGAATACCCCCGGTCGGTGCGGGAACCGGCGTTCCGTGAAGAAGCAAAGCCGAGTATTCGGGTGCGGGCTGATCCATATCCCACAGGGGCTGATACTCGCTATCACTCTTCTCGGTTGGGTTCTGAGGGTTTTTCGGTGCTTCGCTATGCTCCACCACGGTGACCTCCTCCAATGCTTGTCTGCTGTTATGTGTCTGCTGTGTTGTCTAAAGTGTGTGTTCGGTGCGCGGGGGCTCAATCCCGCGGCTGTTCTTTGAGTCAGTGGCTCATCTGCTTAAGCCTCGTCCGATTCGTTAAGCCGCACAAGGCTCAGAATCCACGCCATACACCAGATGATGCCGGGAATCCCCATGAGCCCTGCGCTCACCTGATTCACCGCAGTAAAGAGAGCTGCGACGAGTTCTCCCCGCCCGAACAGGGCGGTGACGGAGAGAATCGCCGCCGCAATATAGGGGTTCAGTATAGAAACTCCCAAGAACAGAAACCATCCTCCCGGCTTCTGGAACGAAGTGGGCAGGGGGCCAGGGTCCATCACCAGTTGATCGATAACATCTTGCTGAGGCGAAGCGTCGCCCTCCTGGTTTGCTTCAGAGGGCGGAGTGCACTCGTACACCAACCGGAACTTGAATCTCTCCTCGGTCTCACGCTTCCCGGCAGATTTCGTCATCACAGCGAAGAAGTTGATAACAGCCCACGAGGAGAAGACGAGCAGCACCAGCGGAAGAATACCGAAACTCAGCATCAAAAATCCTAGGGATGCACCAAAAAGAGACACCAAGGTTTCTTCGCCCAGAATAGGACCTGCCAGTATATAGACGAATGGATTTGCCACGATAGCCAACGCCAGGTATACCACCGCCTCCACTCCATCTTTCCCTGAATCCGACTTACGGGAAGGAACCGACAGGGGGCTGTAGCCGACCAGCTCGCCACCGTGCTCCTCCGGCAATTCTCCCTGGGGGAAAGTTCCCTGAACATCATCCGCGTGGATGCGCATCAGTTGCGGGTTGGGGCGGCCGTAATACACCTGCGGCGCCACCTTTAAAACACGCTGATGAGGGGAAACGTGATGATTCTTATCGGTGGTCATGATGCCTCCTGAGAGCTCAATGCGGCATGTGTTTTTGGGCCAATAATTTTCTGATTGGGTTCTTCATCCAGCTCGTACCGGTACATGGAGCCCTTGTCGACAGGGCGGTTATACACGAGGAAAAACCAGAAATCCTCATAGGTCGTACCCTCACGCAACGCAGCACTAATCTTTCGTACTGCTTTACTCACCACAGAGATCAGCAAACCCGCCCAAAGAATAGGGATAAGCCAGAGAACTATAACGCCCCCAGAAAATACCAGGAAGAGAACGATTGTTTCGAGGAATTCAGTGTCTGTAGCACGGGAATTAAAGAGCAAAGAAGCGAGCGTAAACGGGTTCAGCAGAATCACCAGGAGAACCACAACCAAGGACTCCAGACAAGGCCAAATCGCCCTGGTGTACCGCACGTTTTTCAGCTGTTCACTCAGCGGAACATAGCCCACCGGGTGTTCCGGGCCAGCCAAGATTTTCTCGACGATTTTCCGTTGCGGGCCTATCCCGTCGGGGAGGTGCTGCTGAATGGCGACCGCGCTCATCTGCCCCTGATGACCGGAGGGGTCGTTGAGCAGTTTCATGGGAATTAGGAGGGGGCCCGGTCGACCGTACTGCGGGACCGGTTCGACCTCCAGCGCGCTGCCGGCTGCCAGCAGGTGGGAGCTGTGCATGACAGACTCTTTCGGGGAAATGCGTCGCTTGACCATGGTTCAGCCCTCCCTATCCCATCATTTTTGATAGATGTTCAATAGATGGTTTTACAGTAACAACCGAACCTGAAAAGAACCTGAACCCAAATGCAAATGAAAAACGTGAAAAAGAAAAGAGTCGAACATGTCCACAATTTGATGCATTTAGAAGTAATAAACGCTTCACAAGCCACTTTGGGGTGTATCCTAGTTCACATCTAGTGTGTTCAAGTTCAGCTGGAACCCACCAGAACAACACCACAAGCCTCCCAGAAACACCCCGGGAGCCAAGCAAAGGAGCACCGTGACACACACCGCCTCCCCAAACCCCCGCGGCCGGTCGCATCGACGCCGAATCGGCAGCGGGCTACTCACCCTCAGCATGGCGCTGAGCCCCCTCGCAGCCCTGGGCACCACCGCCCACGCCGCGGAAGACCCCGACGCCGTCAAGCAGGTACTCAGCGAAAGCATGAAGAACGCCAGCGGCACCGTCACCGCCTTCGTCCGCTTCAAGGGTAAGGGCGCCTTTGAACAGACCCAGCCCGCAGGCGTACGCGCCGGCGTGCAGGCACCCGTCAACACCAGCTCACAGGTGCAGGCAATCGCCTCCCAGGTGCAGAGCCAGGCACAGCAAGTCAGCAGCCAGTCCGGCGCGCAGGTCCTCTACACCACCCACAACGCAGTACGCGGCGTGGCAGTGCGCGGTGACGCCGAGTCCATCAAGGCACTAGCCAACCGCTCCGACGTAGAGAAGATCTCGCCCATCCTGCCCAAGTACCGCCAGAACGCGGGCGCCGCCGTTGACGCAGGCTCTCTCGCCACCTGGACCGGCACCACCAACCCCGCCGGCGCGGGCGGATACACCGGCAAGGGCGTGAAGATCGCCGTCATCGACTCCGGTATCGACTACACCCACACCGACTTCGGCGGGAGCGGCAAGCCCGAAGACTACGAGAAGGCATCCAAGCTCACCGAGCTGCCCTCCGCAGACTCCGGACTCATCAACCGCACCAAGGTTGCTGGCGGCTACGACCTCGTCGGTGACTCCTACGACGGCACCAACACCGCAACCCCCGACGGCAACCCGCTCGACTGCACCACCGGCGGCCACGGCACCCACGTGGCGGGCACCGCGGCAGGCTACGGCGTGAACGC
>OBWU01000278.1_pt1 | contig 13933 bp, 9 predicted proteins | sample 1476551 | NCBI WGS metagenome assembly OBWU01 (sample SAMEA2580135, study PRJEB22360) | human gut metagenome | biome: human gut; feature: human-associated habitat; material: faeces | place: Denmark | collected 2008/2010
TGGCGGTGGGTATCTACACGGCGGTGGAGGGCGTGCATCGCCTGTTCGCCCCGCCGGAGGTGCCCGGCACCGAACTGCTGATTTTTGGTGTGGTTGGCCTGGTGGCGAACGCTATTGGTATTGCGGTGCTGGCTACGGCGAGGAACGCGAACTTCAATATGCGTGCCGCGTTCCTGGAGGTGCTCAATGATGCCCTGGGTTCGCTGGGTGTGATTGCAGCGGCTATCGTGATTTGGCTGACCGGCTTCTACCAGGCGGACGCCCTGGCGGGTCTGTTCATTGCGGCACTGATTGTGCCGCGTGCGATGCGCCTGATGAGGCAGACGACTGCGGTGCTCATGGAGTTCACTCCTGACGGTCTGGATTTGGATGCGATGCGTGAGCACATGTTGCGCGTTGAGGGTGTTGTGGAGGTGCACGATGTGCACGCTTCGATGGTGGCGACCGGTCTGCCGGTGGTGACCGCGCACGTGGTGGTTGCCGATTCGTGCTTCCATGACGGGTCTGCGGTGGCAATTCTGGACCGTATCCGTTCGTGCGTGGCGGGCCATTTTGAGGTGTCGGTGGAGCATTCGACGTTCCAGCTGGAGACTGCCGAGTTGGGTGGTCGTGAGCCGGCTTCGATTCGCCACCCGTAGGCTGCACCCCTAGGCTGCGCCCCTAGGCTGTGCCCGTAGGTTTTGCCGGACTTCGCCGGAGGTTCTGCCCGCCGCGGTAAATTACGGCAGAAAACGGCAAACCAGAACAGGTACCAGAGCCTGAAATAGCGGGGGAGAAGTGACCGTTATATTTGGTGGCTTCAACACGCAAAAGATACACTCTTTAGGGAGCAAAAGGTGCTCCTCACCCGCACACTTTGACAGGCCCGCTGGCTGACTCTTTAGCTTGGTAGCCGCGGTAGCCTGCAACGATGAGCGCCTCAGCCCAGCTGAAACGGAACAGCTGAAACGGAACAGTCGGCGGGCGCATCCTGGAATTTTTGACGAGAACAACCACGATTAGCAGCAGATACGGAACACTATGCATTCACCTATTGCCACTTACCTGACCGAGACCCTCGAGTCGGTCGCTTCTGATACCTCCGGTGAGTTGGCAAACTACATTCCGGAACTTGCCGCCGTGGACCCGGACAAGCTTGCCGCGTCTATCGCCATGGTTGATGGTGAGCAGTACGCCGCCGGTGACTCCGATGTGGAGTTCACGATCCAGTCGATTTCTAAGCCGTTCGTGTATGCCTTGGCGCTCGCGGACCGCGGCTATGATGACGTGCTTGCGAAGGTGGGCGTGGAGCCTTCCGGTGAGCCGTTCAACGAGCTGTCCCTGGAGGACGGCTCCGGTAAGCCGCTGAACCCGATGATTAACGCGGGTGCGATTACCACCCATTCGCTGGTGGGTCCTCCCGGTGCGACTCAGGGCGAGCGCATGGAGCGCGTCATTTCTGGTCTGTCTGCGTTTGCGGGCCGTCGCCTGTCGGTGAATGAGCGCGTGTACGAGTCTGAGCTGGAGCACGCGCACCGCAACTACGCGATTGCGCACATGCTGCGCGGCCACGGCATCCTGACCGGCGACCCGACCGTGGCCGTGCAGGGTTATACCCGCCAGCGAGAACGTCCGCCAGTGCTCGCTGATGGTGACGGTCAAGGATTTGGCGTTGATGGCGGCGACTTTGGCGAACTATGGTGTGCATCCGGTGACGGGTGAGCAAGTGGTTCCTAAGACTGTGGTGCGTCAGGTGCTGAGCGTCATGTTCACGTGCGGTATGTATAACGCTGCGGGTGACTGGGCGACCCAGGTGGGTGTGCCGGCGAAGAGCGGCGTAGGCGGCGGCATTATTGGTGCGGTGCCCGGTCAGCTGGGTGTGGCGACGTTCTCGCCGCGTCTGGACGGTCACGGTAACAGTGTGCGCGGTGTGGAGCTGTTCGAGCAGTTCTCGGATGACATGGGCATGCACGTGATGAACGTGCCGACCGTGGCTCGTTCGGCGTTGCGCGCGAACTACCAGATCGGTTCGGGTGATGAGTCTATGCGTCTGATTCAGTTGCAGGGCCGCATCCGTTTTGCGGGTGTGGAGCGCGTGATTCGTGAGATTGTGGAATCCCCGATGGAGGGTTCCAAGGTTGCCCTGGATGTGACGCGCGTGTACGCGGTGGATGAGGTCGCTCAGAGCATGCTCCTGGAGCTGATGCGTCGCCTGCGGAATGACGGGTACAAGGTGTACCTGATTGATAATGACGAGACGATCACGAACACGGATGCGCTGCGCAGCATGGGTGTGAAGGTTCTGACGAACCCGGCGGCGGTGACTTCTGCTGAGTCGGATGCTGAGCGTGTGGCTGAGGCAGACGCCGAAGAGGCTGCGGAGGCTGCAGCGCTGGAGGCACTGAATGCGCTGGAAGCCGCTAAGGCGGAGCAGCCAGAAGCTTCGGAGTCCGAGTAGGTTTCTCTCCGCGTACTTGGTTGTACGATTGCTTATATATTGAGGCCCCTTTCCCGGGCGCGTTGTGAACGTGTTCTGGGGGAGGGGCCTTGCTGTGCTTATATAGAGCCGTACCTTGCGCTGTAGCTGGAGCTGTACCTGGACTATCTGGCGTGCGGGTAGCTTAGTGTGCTGAGCGTGCTCTTCGGCGAGCGAGTGGACTGAACGTGTATAAAGGTTCTTTAATCGCGGCGTTATTAATCGTTAAGTAATATTTTGAATTTTTCGATATCTAACAGTGGTCTCATCATACACTCGTAATATGAACACTGTTCCACACTCAGAAACACCTATCGCTCCTCATCAGTCCGCTATCGTCAACCCCGTTACTGACCACATGGTATCGGGCGCCTCTGCCCGCGCCTCCATGGGGCGACGGGAACTCTTACGACACGTTAGTACCTTTGGTCTGGGCGCGGTGAGCTTCGGCGTGCTGGGTCTTGGCCTCACCGGCTGCACCCCGTCGAACACCCCATCGAGCAGCCCGTCCGGTAGTGCGTCGGGTAGCGCCTCGGCGAGCCCTTCTTCGACCCCTTCGGCAAGCTCGGCGGCTGCCCCTTCCGCATCTGGCTCCGCAACCTGCTTAAACGCTCCGACCGCCGCGGCATCTAAGACCGCTTCTGCGACTGCGACCTCGTCGAACCCGGTTCCCGAAGCTCGTGCCTGGGACGGCCCGCAGACCGGCCTGCCCGGTGAGGGAAAGTACATTGCGTGGACGGTCGATGACGGTGCCGACCCGGAGGGGGTGCGCGCCTACGCGGAGTTCGCACGCCGTACCGGCACGCGCCTCACCTTCTTTATCAACGGCCAGTACCCGGCGTTTAAGCAGCATCGTGACCTGTTGCTTCCGCTGGTGAAGAGTGGCCAGCTGCAGATTGCGAACCATACGTATAGTCATGCGGCGTTGACGAGCCTGACGGATGAGCAGATCGTTCAGGAGTTGACCCGTAATGATGAGGAGATTAGGCGGCTTTTTGGGGTGTCTTCGAAACCGTATTTCCGCCCGCCGTACGGGTATTATGATGCGCGCGTGTTGGCGGCTGCGGCGTCGTGTGGTTTTACGCGCCCGGTTCTGTGGTACGGGTCGTTGGCGGATTCGTCTAATATTTCTTCGGCTGAGGTGTATGCCTATGCGGAGAAGTATGCGTTGGCTCAGCATATTGTGATTGGGCATTTGAATTATCGGGGTGTGGTGTCTGAGCTGGACCGTATTCGGGCGTTGTTGGATCGGCGCGGGTTGAAGACGGTGACGATTCGCGACTATTACGGGTAGTGCGGGGGAGCCCCGGCGAGGGTTCTGGTGGGTATACTGGGAGGCATGATGAAGCTTCCTCAGAACCCTCTCCTTCGGCAGGTGCACCGCTTCCGTGAGTCGCTGTTGCTTCTGCTGTATTACTCGCTGTCTTTTCTGGGTGTGCGGTGGATGCGCACGGGGCATCCGCGTGTGGCGGCGGTGTGGTCTGTGGGTTTGTGGCTGAATTTGGTGCTGCGTGGCATGGGCCAGGTGGTGCGTATGCTGGTGCCGGTCCTGCAGGATGCGGAGGCGCGCCGTGCTCGCGCTGAGCGTGCCCGCGCCTACCAGCCGCGCTAACCTCACCGGCTGAGCTGACAGAACGAGGCTGATATGACGAAGCCCCCTTGCCCCGGTTCAACTAAGAACCGGCACAAGGGGGCTTCGCCGCATCTGGGGGGGGGCGCCAGCCAGGGGCGCTAGTCGTCCTCGTGGGAAAACTCGTTGAGAATCTCGGGGGTCTGCATCGCAAACTCATCAGGTTCTGCAGCCTCGGGCGAGAAATCCAGATAGTAGTTGCCCTCAGAGGTGCGGCTGATGGTGACGTAGGTTCGACCGTAATCGAGCAGTTCGCGAATGCCGACCTTGGTACCCTCGTCGAGACCCATGCGCTTACGAATATAAGAGCCAAGTTCGGAATTCGGGATGGTTGACATGTCCTTACCGCAGCGGTCGGAACCACTGGCAACGCGCATGATGAGGTCTTCGCCGTCATCGCAGTGCACCACAATGGGGGTGTTCTTCACAGGGAAGAAGTTGGACCGCCCAATGTTCGCGGGAACCGCAAAGTAGGCTTCATCCTTATTGGCTCCGATATCTCGCAGACCCCAGTTAATGCCGGAACCGCAGTTGTACGAAGAACCCTTACCCGCATGGCTGTAGAGGTACAGCTTGATGGAGGAGAAGTCCTTCAGCCGTTCCTCACGTTCCGTCTCAGGCTCGGGGAGCGGAGGAACCGGAGGCAGGGACTTATTCGCCAGGACGTCCGCAGGCGCTTCAGGGAAGGTGAAGAGAGAATCAACCACAGGGTCGGTGCAGCTCAGCGAAGCGCCGAAAAGCGTATCGATATAGTTCTCCGCATACTCCACCGACACCGGCACAAGAATGTTTTCCTGCTGACATTCCGAAGGGTCACGACCAATGTTGAGACCATCCGTCGACAGGTTAGCTGAGCCAGCATAGGCAATATCGAAAGAGCCGTTCTGCGCCCAAGCGTAGAGCTTGGTATGCACCAGGGGAGAGACGCGAGGATCTGGGTAACGAATATCCAGGTACCCGCGACTAGCCTTGACCCAGCCCTTGAGGATTTCATGAGTCGTAATGCTCACTGCACCGTCTCGTGCCATGCCAATCAGAAGATGAATCTTAGGCGTGGTCGAGGTCGGGGTAAACTTGCTCATCTCACCCCAATGACCACCCTCCTTAGAGCGTCGTCCGGGGGTAAAGTCAGCCTGATACAGGGCGCTGAGAATGGTAGTTCGCGAGATATACCCGGTAACCGCCCACAGCTCGTGCCCGGCGCAATCGTCCTGAGGATACGGCGATTGGAGAACAAGCTCAGCGAGGTTGTCGCCCATGAGTGACGAATAAATTTCCACGGGAATACGTCCTTCTTTTACCTAGAAAAGAGTGTCTTCTTTATCTGCCTCGAGCCTATCTTCCATAGCCTGAATGCGCTTCTCTACATCAATATTCGGTTCAATGCTCTCGTAGGGGATTCCTTCAAGAGTCTTGAAAAGAGCCTCGAACACGACCTGCGCACCGTCCGGAGGAACCGCCATGCCAATCTGGCGACGTACGTTCTCCTTGCTGCCGATGAACTTGTACCAGTCAGGGAAAGTCTGCAGGCGTGCGCGCTCGCGGTTGGTGAGTGCGCGGGGCTCTTCCCAGTGGTAGATGTGCGTTCCGCCGCCACCGGAGCCGGTGACGGTGTACGCAGGCTTATTGGGGTCCAGACGCTTATAAATCTGGCTGAGCTTAGCGCCACGCACGTTGAGACGTAGCTCCTCGGGCATATCGGTAGCGTTGAAAGCGTTCTCGCCGGGCTTGATGTAGGCGAGGCGCTGCTTCACCACCTCAGACTGACGGGTCGGCTCGTTGTTGGTTGCCCACTCGGGGATGGGCGGTTCGGTAATCGCCTGTTTAGAGGTGCGCATCTTTGAAGGTTCAAGAGTGGTAGGAGCTGGAACCTTGAACTCTGCACCCTTCGCGGCAATGTCATTACGCAGGCCTACGATAATGATGCGGTGTCGAGCCTGGGGGAGGCCGTACTCTTCGAAGCGGTATTTGTGAGCGACAACGGTGTACCCTGCACGCTGCATTTCACGCAGGATGTAGGGGAACGCAAGGCCTTCATTAGCACCGGAGAGACCACCCACGTTTTCTGCCACGAACCATTCAGGCTTGTGACTCTTGAGCACGTTGATTCCGTAGGAATAGAGGGGACCGTAGGTACCGTCTAGGCCCTTCTGCTTTCCTACGAGGCTGAAGTCATTGCAGGGAAAACCGAACGCAAAACCATCAATCGGGGGTAGCGCGTCGGTATCGAGCTCACGGACATCACCAACGTACACGGTCTCTTCAGAAGCACCGGGAGTGTTTTCGCGGTAGGTATCTGCAGTCGTGGGGTCGTAGTCATTAGCCCAGGCATGCTTAACCTTGATTCCGGGAACCTTATCGGCAGCGTTGTGCGCGCCCAGGGCAATGCCGCCGGGGCCACAGAAGAGCTCACCCATTTTGTAGGTTGTGGGTGAGGATGATGTGTGCTTCTCAGCCATAAGGTTCTCCGAGTGTCGAAAATATCAAGTACCTACGTGTACTCGTAGGGTGTTGAGGTGTACCTGAAAATTTTAAATAAAAACACCAATTTTAGCAGCTTTGCCCGTATCTTGGATTCAGTGACGGGCTAGGCAGAGCATAGTTAGGGCGTTGTGCGTGCAATAAAGAGTCTACAAACCGAACTTGAACATACCTGGCTCATAGTAATGACGAAAACCTGTGCTGACGTGTGAGAACGAGTGCTAAACTCACAGAGGAAGCTAAACAACGGCTCCTGTAATCACTCACATCTCTATTTTTCAATGAGGAGAAAAATGGCTGAGGAAATTTCCAAGCCGGAACAGCAGATTTATGACACTGCTGCGCGTGAACTCATCTCGTATGAAGATGCATGCCGCCAGGTAATTGACGGTATGGTTGCCGCGGGTATTCCGGAAGACGCAATCGTTCCTGTCTACGAGAAGGCACTTCGTAGCATTCAGGAACGTGAAGCCGCGAACGCCAAGGGCGAGTTCGATGAGGCCGCTACGGCCAAGGAAGACTACCACCACTGGTACGATGCTGCAAAGCCCGATACTGCCGGATGGAGCCACCTGCGTAGGAAGCTTACCGAGAAGATTGGCGAGGACGGCACGTCCACTATTCACCAGGAATCCGGCAAAGTTGTCGGTCTTCTTGCCGATCCCGCTACGAAGAATCTGACCCACAAGGGCCTTGTTGTCGGCTACGTGCAGTCCGGTAAGACCGCGAACTTCTCGGCGGTTATCACTAAGGCAGTTGATGAGGGTTACCGTTTCGTCATTGTTTTGGCGGGTATGTACAACAACCTGCGTCGTCAGACTCAGGAACGTTTGGATGGCGATGTTGTTGCCGCGCTCCAGAATGCAGGGAAGTCTGTTTTCCCTCTGACCAGTGTCAAGGGCGATATCTCTTCGGATTCTGGCCTTCTCCTCAACGCTCTGCGCACTAAGGATAGTGTTGTTTTTGCAGTGGTGAAGAAGAACTACAGTCGTCTGGGCAACCTGCTCAAGCAGCTGGAAGCCGCAAACCGTGAGGGTCTGCTGGATGATACTCCCGTACTCATCATTGATGATGAGTCTGACCAGGCAACGCCCAACACTGCGAAGGAAGATGAAGCTTACTCCGGTATTAACCGACTTCTCCGTCAGATTTGGGACCAGGTCCAGCAGGGCTCCTATGTTGCGTACACCGCGACTCCCTTCGCAAACGTTCTGATGGACCCGAATGATGAGGACCGCTACACCGAGTATCTAGAGCCGGTTAATCCTGAGGAATCCGAGGGTGAGACCATCGAACGTTACCCGGGCCTGTACCCCTCCGACTTCATCTACGCTTTGGAGCGCCCGAATGGCTACATTGGTGCGTCCCGTATTTTTGGTACCCCTCTGTGGGCTACCGAGGACGAAGACGGCACCCTTAACGACGGTGTAGATATTGATGCATTGCGCGATATCGATACTGAGGAAGCCAAAATTCTGCGTCCTCCTACTCGTAAGGACGGCGGGGACTACATGCCTGAGATGGTTCCCAGCCTTGAAGATGCGGTGCTGTGGTTTATGATTGCCACGGCTCTTCGTCGTCGTCGTGCTCAGAAGAAGCAGCACAGCTCAATGCTGATTCACCTTTCGCACAGGGTTGAGACTCACTTTGAAGCGGTGAAGGTGATTGAGGATTACATCTCAGCGCTGAAGGAAAACTACGGTAAGCCTGAGATTAACGATGCTATGCAGAGTCTGTACGAGCGCGAAGTTGCTCGTATGCAGGCTATCCGTCCCGAGGAGATTTACCCCGAATGGGATGAGCTGAAGCTTGCTGTGGGCCAGGTTGTCCGCGAGACCAAGTGCATTGTTGATAACGGTTCCTCGGAGGAACGTCTGGAATACAGCGCAGATTCACCGGCCACCTATGTCGTTATCGGCGGTAATACTCTCGCCCGTGGTCTGACCCTTGAAGGCCTCATTAGCTCGTACTACCTCAGGACGAGTAAGACCTACGATGCTCTTCTGCAGATGGGCCGCTGGTTCGGTTTCCGCCCCGGCTATGATGACCTGATTCGTCTGTGGACCACTGCAGATCTTCAGGACTATTACCGTCACCTCGCCGGTGTGGAAGATGAGATTCGCGAAGAAATTCGTATCGTCGGTAGCACCCCTAAGACCGTTGGCGTGAAGATTCGTACTCACCCCAAGGCGCTACAGGTTACCGCTGCCAATAAGATGCGTTATGCCAAGGCGCTCACCGTCGATTACAGCGGCAAGCTCCACCAGCTGACTCGCTTCGAGGAGAAGAACGCCGAAATCCTGAACCACAATATTCAGGTATTCGAGTCGCTCATTGGCTCTATCTCGAGCACTCATGAGGTAGTGCAGGATAAGAACAACGGTAGCTACCTCTTCACCGGCGTGCCTGTAGATGTCGTGCTGTCCTACTTCAAGGACTTCAAGGCCCACTCCTCGCACTACGAAGCTGGCTCGGACAAGCTGGTTGAGTGGATTGAGAAGTACGCCGACCAGGACTGGAACGTTGTCGTCTACTCCGGTACCCAGAAGGATATGCCGCAGCAGAATTTTGCTGGTCTGGACATTCGTATGGCAACTCGTAGCGCGTACGACATTCCTGCTGATGACGGTATCGCGGACCTGGGCGCTCTTGCTGTGGGTGAGACTCCGATTCTGGACTTCAAGATTCTCGCTAACGCAGGAAAGCTAAACGAAGACACTCTCGAGGCCCTGAAGGTTTCTAAGAGCCGCGCAAAGCAGTTGGCACTACGCTTCGTCGAAGGAAACGTTCCTCTTCTGGTGATTTACGTGGTCAACCCCCACTCGAAGGCTAAGCCGGGCGCTCGCCGTCGTGACCTTGATGCTGTGGCACCGGTCGTTTTGCACGCGGTGGTTCTTCCCCAGGTTGCAGGTTCCGACTACAACAACTTCATTTCGGTTGTTCCCGAATCGGTTGAAGACCTGCATCTTGACGAGGAAGAACTGGATGAGAACAGCTCAATCCTGGCTGCAGCTGAAAGTGATGATGAGGGCGACTACAAGGAGTAACCTCAGGTAGTTTCTTCATCGCCCAAAGAGGGTATAGGTTTCGGGGTGGCATTTCACCGGATAATGCCACCCCGGAGCTTTATTCCCTCAGCAACACACGCCCATACGATTCAATAGTGCCCACAACTTCTACAGGGCAAGGAGATAACATCGTGAGCCTTAACTGGTTCCCCCTTCCTAAAAACACTGGTTCGATTTCTGCTCGAGGTGCCTCGCGTACCTTGGGTCGCCCCAATCTGAGCCCGCTTGCTCTGGTCACCCGAGAGATGGCCCAGAACTCATGGGACGCACGCCTCGAAGGGCACATGCCGGAGTTCGGTTGCTTGGTTCGGCACGCCAACCAGGGTGTACTGAATACCCTGAGGAACGAGGTGTTCGCAGCTGGTTTTGAGATCCATAGCAAGTACACCGGTCTCGACCAGACTTTTAACCGCGGCGACGTCTACTTCTTGGAATTTTGGGACCGCGGCACCGTCGGTCTTGACGGTCCGGACCGCCCGGATGAAGCCGTTGAGGAGGGGGAGAGCCAGAACTTCGTAAACCTCACGATGAACCTTGGTAGCGATAACAAGGGTCAAGGTAACGGTGGCTCATACGGCTTCGGTAAAACGGCTGCTTTCAATATGAGCGAGTCTCAGTCCGTTATTTACTGGTCTGCCTTTAAGACCAAAACTGGCGAGATTGATTACCGACTTATTGCTGTCGCTCTTGGCAAGGAATATACGTATGGCGGTCGAAACTACACCGGTCGTCATTGGTGGGGATATGAGGGACCCACGGTTAAGGGAACGGGTAACATTCTCCCGCTGACGGGAGAACCTGCTCGTCGGCTGGGTGAGGCTATTTTCTCTCGTCACTTTAATGACGGAGAAACCGGCACCTCAATTCTTATCGTTGATGCAAAGCCTGCAGAGCTTATGGAAGTATCAGACGATGAAGGTAAGATTCTGGACGACCCGGGTCGAATTATTGAGCGTTCCCACGAAAAGATTCAAAATATCGTGATGTACCATCTTTGGCCCAAATTGGATGTTGAAGATGGAAATAGGTCTATGGATATCAGGATTAACAATGATCCTGTCTTAATTCAGGACCTTAAGAATAAGCCTGAATATAAGGGAATCGAGCAGCTGTGCGCAGCTCTTATTGATGTTCGCAAAATGGCTGAGCTTCAAAGGATGAATTTTGATGCTGAGTCATTTGACGGTGTTTTCCAGTACAAGAGCTTTGTTTTTAAGCGAGCAAGGGATTCCTACAATATCGGATACCTAAGAATTGCTCGAGGTGCGTACGATATTAACGCTGAAAGGTCCATCTATCCGCAAAACACGGTGTGCTTGATGCGTAATGAGGCTGAATTGGTTGTCCAGTACCGAAAGGTAAATGACCTGGACGATTCAAAGGCCACCTGGTACGGCGTATTCAAGCCCGACCTTGAAACGGATGTTGCCTTCCGAGAGGCTGAACCTCCGGCCCATGACGAATGGAACCCGAGCTCTCTCGAAAATGCTAAGCACAAGAACATTGTTGTTTATGCTGCTTCGAATATCACTAAGAGCCTGAAGAGTCTTTTCGAATCGAAGGACACTAAGCGCGATAGCGGGTCACTGGGTTCTTTGTCGAAGATTTCGCAGAAGCTTGCTCGATTCAATCCGATTATGTCCTCCGGAGGCGGTGTCGTTACTGAGCTGACGGAGGAGGACGAAGGCAAGAATAAAAAGCGCCCTGGTGGCGTTGTTCGTCGCGCCTCGGTATCGATTGAGTCTGCAGCAATGACTGGTGTTCACCCGCAGGACCCTGATTACGTGCAGTATTTCATTAGCTTCTCCTGCAGTAGTGCTTGGAAGGCTGGTCAGCGTATCGGTATCAAGGTCTCTATTGCAACCGGTGATGAGAGGACTCTGGAGTACACGGACTCGCACGACCTTGAGCCTTCTTGGAGCGAAGGATGGGGCCCTGACGCTAATGACACCCAAAAGGCGGGTCATGTTTATGTGCAGTGGGACGGCCCTGAAGATTCCGAGGAGAGCCAGGGCTCCGTGGTCATCACGTTGCGTAAGGGTAAGACCTATATTTTTGAGGTGGAGGGCTAATAGCTATGGCAGGTAAGCGTGTAAAGGCATATCCTCATCTCACCCTTTTCCCGCATGAAGTGGAATGGGGCGAATGGGATATCCGTAATCAGAACGGCGAAATTGTTGACCCGGATAAGTTGCCCTCCACCTGGGATTACGACACTGATCTGGAACTCTCCATCTCCGTCAAAGTACGGCTTGAAGGAATCCGTCGAGTGCTGGGCAATGAGGAGTCTCTGCCTCGACTGATTTGTGAGGTCCAGTGTCGACCGACCCACTGGAGCGTCATTGAAGAGAGCCGAGATGTTCAGCTTGATTCGGAATCATTTGTCGCGGTTGTTAGCGCCAAGATTCCTGGACGTAAGGTTGCGGGAGAACTAAAGCTCCGAGCAGCTCTAGTGGCGGGTGCCCTAAATATCGATGGATATAACACCGATGAAACCGCCTATATTGCTGTGCAAGAGGACAGCCTGTCTTTGAGTGCTAAGGGTGCTGGTATGCCGTTCTCGCAGCTTGATTTTTCTCGAGTGCGAGAGTGGGATAAAAATGCTCCCTGGGTTGTAAGGTGCAATGCCAGTAATCCGGAAGCGTTGTATTCACGATGCGTGCGAGTATTTGTGAATACGAAACACCCGGTTTGTAAGGCTTTGGTGCGAGGGGATGAAAAGGATTATGAAATTCTAGAACCCGCTATTTCTCGAGATTTCTTGGCAACTCTTGTGCGAGAAATTTATGTTGCTCATTTGAACGAGAATTCTTTGTATACGTCGCAGAAAGAACTCACTGAAGGAAATTGCGAAGAGTTTCAAATCGTTACGCAGAGGATTATTAAAGAAAATTTCTCAATGACGATTCCGGAACTTATTGACGCGCTGAAAAGGGATTGGAATTCCGTGCAGAGCAAGATTGACGGTATTACCGGGTACATGCAGAAGGGATGGAAGTAGGTATGGTTCATCAGAGCGTAGAGCCTGCCCAGCAGGACACTAGCCCTGAGAATACTCAGGCGCCTGCAGAGCAGGAAGAACAGTATCTTTACTACCGCCTGGAAGAATTTCTAGCGGGTATAGAGTTGCAGGAATGGAAAAACTCTGGGGTTCCGCTACGCAATGTAGATTGCGGAGAAATCGACACGAATCTAGAAATCCTCAATATTGGCGGCAACGAGATTCCGATGCCGACTCTAAAGAGTCTCCGCAGAATTGTAGATAAAGAGCTCGAGAATCTTAAGGCTTTTGCTGATGATCGGGATAAGTGGAAGTACGAGTACTCCCACCGTATCGGTAAAGCTCTGCACAAGAACCTGCACATGATTCGTGGTGAAGCTGAATCTATTGAGGTGTGGCAGTTTATCGGTCTGAGGGTTCTTCCTGCGGCTGCTTTTGCACGTTTTGCCCCCTCGAAGGAAGTTCGACATATCGGTAACCTGCGCCGTCACGTGCTACGTCGAACCTGGCTGACCTACGACCTCCTGGGCGAGGTTATGGATGAGGGAGGCTACCTCACGGAAGATGACCTCAACCAGATTCTTGACCGAACCTCCATCTCGACGAACCGCGATTTGGCGTTGGCTCTCGCTCGAGCCCTAAACTCTGTGGGCGCCCCCAGCGATTACGGTTTGGAGAGGGGAGTCTCTGCCCGTGATATCAAACGTAAAATCGCGGAAGAGCTCACGGTGCGTATGGGCGTTGAGATGGTGCAACACAAGTCGTACGAGGATATGTGCGCACTCCTTGAGGACATCAAGAACGAGGTTATCGAGGCCTTCAAGCTTCAGGAAGGTATTGAGGAAGAACAGTATGAAGATACCTGGGATTCTGACCCTGAAACTGTAGAAGACTACGAGTCAGAAGATGTAGAAATCGAAGAGTCGGAAGACGTAGAGGTTGAAGAGTTGGAAGACTCTGAAGATCTGGATACTGAGACTGACGAGTACGACGAAAGCTACTACGAGGATTTCTCGGACGAGGAATCTGAAGAGGAGGAAGAGTCTGCAGATCTCGAGGTTGCTGAGGATATGGAATCCCCGGAACCTGAAGCTGAGGAATCTGATGCTGAGGAGTCTGAGGCTCAGGAACCTGGGGAACCTCAACCGTTCTTTGTGCCGGTTAACGAATTCCGCGAATCAAACCTCTTTAGCTCAACGCAGTACGGGTACTACGTTGACGAGGAACCCGAGGAACGTCCGTCACGTCTTCGAACTCCGCAGAGCAAGCTCAAGGCCAAGCTGGAACAAGCAAGCCAC
>OBWU01000279.1_pt1 | contig 13918 bp, 11 predicted proteins | sample 1476551 | NCBI WGS metagenome assembly OBWU01 (sample SAMEA2580135, study PRJEB22360) | human gut metagenome | biome: human gut; feature: human-associated habitat; material: faeces | place: Denmark | collected 2008/2010
AGGTCAAAAACTTGCTCAAGGCTGGGCGCGTGACGGTAAATGGTAAAAAAGAAAAATCAGCTAAATTGCAGATTAATGAAGAAAGAGATGAGATTCGCTTTGATGGCCAAGTGCTGGAGTATGAAGAGTTTGTCTACTACATGATGAACAAGCCCCAAGGAGTTATTTCAGCGACTGAGGATTCTATACACAGAACGGTGTTGGACTTGTTGGATGATATTGCTCGGACCAAGGAAGTCTTTCCAGTGGGGCGCTTGGACATTGATACCCATGGTCTCCTGCTCTTGACTAATGACGGCAAGCTGGCTCATGCCCTTCTTTCACCAAAACGTCATGTGGATAAGACCTATTTGGCTCAAGTCAAAGGTATTATGACCCAAGAAGATGTGGATGCATTTGCCAAGGGTATTCCGCTCAAGGACTTTACCTGCCAGTCAGCTAAGCTGGAGATTGTGTCGGTAGATTCAGTAAAGAATCAAAGTCTGGTTCGTGTGACCATTGCTGAAGGGAAATTCCATCAGGTCAAACGAATGGTGGCCTACTGTGGCAAGGAAGTGGTGGACCTACAACGTTTGACTATGGGAACTTTAGTCTTGGACGAGAACTTAAAACGAGGAGAATGGCGTCGCCTGACCAGGGAGGAGTTAGAGGAGCTCCTTGCTAGTATTGCTTAGTTTGGATTATGTTAGAAAAGGTGAGGAGAATGTCCTTGCCTTTTTAAGTTTTTCGGTTGCTTCATTTGTGAAAAGAGTTATAATAGACAGTAGAATAAAAGGAGGAATCTATGAACGCGATTCAAGAATCATTTACAGATAAATTATTTGCCAACTATGAAGCAAATGTGAAATACCAAGCGATTGAAAATGCCGCAAGCCACAACGGAATTTTTGCAGCTCTAGAACGTCGCCAAAGCCATGTAGACAATACACCTGTTTTCTCATTGGATTTGACCAAGGACAAGGTTACTAACCAGAAAGCATCTGGTCGTTGCTGGATGTTTGCAGCTCTCAACACCTTCCGCCACAAACTCATCTCTCAATACAAACTGGAGAACTTTGAATTGTCACAAGCCCACACATTCTTCTGGGACAAGTACGAGAAATCCAACTGGTTCTTGGAGCAAGTGATTGCGACTGCAGACCAAGAATTGACGAGCCGCAAGGTTAGCTTCCTACTCCAAACTCCACAACAAGATGGTGGTCAATGGGATATGGTCGTTGCCCTCTTTGAGAAATACGGTGTCGTTCCTAAGTCAGTTTATCCTGAGTCCGTTTCATCTAGCAGCAGCCGTGAGCTCAATGCCATCCTCAACAAATTGCTTCGTCAAGATGCTCAAATCTTGCGTGACTTGCTCGCTTCTGGTGCAGACCAAGCGACTGTTCAAGCTAAGAAAGAAGACCTCTTGCAAGAAATCTTTAACTTCCTTGCTATGTCACTAGGTCTTCCACCGCGTAAATTTGACTTTGCTTATCGCGATAAGGATGATAACTACCAAAGCGAAAAGGGTATCACACCACAAGAATTTTATAAGAAATATGTTGACCTTCCTCTAGAAGATTATGTTTCTGTTATCAACGCTCCAACCGCTGACAAGCCATACGGTAAATCATATACAGTTGAGATGTTGGGAAATGTCGTCGGTAGCCGTGCGGTTCGTTATATTAACGTTCCTATGGAGCGTTTGAAAGAATTGGCGATTGCCCAAATGCAAACAGGAGAAACTGTTTGGTTTGGTTCAGATGTCGGCCAACTCAGCAACCGCAAAGCTGGAATCCTTGCGACTGATGTTTATGACTTTGAATCAAGCATGGATATTCAACTCACTCAAGACAAAGCTGGACGTTTGGATTATAGCGAAAGCTTGATGACCCACGCCATGGTCTTGACGGGTGTGGACTTGGACGAAAATGGTGAATCAATCAAGTGGAAGGTTGAAAACTCATGGGGAGACAAGGTCGGTACAGATGGTTACTTCGTCGCCTCAGACGCTTGGATGGATGAATACACCTACCAAATCGTTGTCCGTAAGGAATTGCTGACAGCAGAAGAACGAGCTGCCTATGAAGCAGAACCAATCGTACTTGCACCATGGGATCCAATGGGAGCCTTGGCAGAATAAAGTCTAAAGAAAAGAGGTTAGGGGAATCCTAGCCTCTTTTTAAGTTCTTCTTGAAGTGGCGATAGATGATGCTTGCCAAGTGAGTTCTCCTTATTTTGAGTCTTTAAGTGACAGAGAAAAAGATATGTGTTACTATAGTAGTACAAAAGGATATCGGAGTAGAAATGAAGTATTTAAGCAGTCAAGACATCAAGGATCGTCAACGAAATATCAGCGACATTAAACCCTATAAAACAACCAAGGAAATTGTCGTTTCAAATATTTTTACCTTCTTTAATGCCATGAACTTGGCTCTGGCAGTTCTGGTAGCCACAACCTTGCGATTTGAGAATATGCTCTTTTTAGGTGTAATTGCTATCAATACAGCCATCGGGATTTTCCAAGAAGTGCGTTCAAAAAATGCTCTGGAAAAGCTAAGTTTGCTTGGTAAAAGTAAGTACAGAGTCAACCGAGATGGTCAAACGATCGAGATTGATCCAGAGGACATCGTTCTGGGTGAGTACCTGTATCTCAATCTGGGTGATCAGGTGCCTGTCGATGCAGAAGTACTTGAAGGAAATATTGAAGTGGATGAGTCTTTGCTGACTGGTGAGAGTGATTCTGTCTTTAAAACGGTTGGTGACAAGCTGATGAGCGGAAGCAATGTTGTCAGCGGTACCTGTCTGGTCCTTGCTACAGCTGTGGGTCCCGATAGTTATATCAACAAACTCGCAAAATCCAGCAAGGAATTCAAAAAATATCCTTCTCAACTGCGCGATTATATGGATAAGATTTTAAAAATCGTTTCCATCTTGCTGGTGCCAGTTGCCATTCTGCTCTATGTCAGAGGTTTTAGTCTAGGACGGTCTTATGTTGAGATTGTTTTAGGAAGTTCAGGTGCCTTGGTCGGTATGATTCCAGAGGGGTTGATTCTCTTGGTCAGTGTCTCCCTTGCGGTAGCGGCCATGAAGCTGGCCCAAAAGAAGGTTCTGGTGCAGGAGCTATACTGTGTAGAGACCTTGGCGCGAGTAGATGTTCTTTGTTTTGATAAGACAGGTACCATCACGACGGGGAATATGAAGGTCCAAGAAATGGATGCCAATGTAGCAGAGAAACTATCTTCTTATCTAGCTTATTTTGAGGATGAAAATGCGACGTCGCGGGCTCTGAAAACTTACTTAACCTGTGAGAAAAAGTGGGAAGTTCAAGAAGTCGGTGCCTTTTCAAGCAAAAACAAGTATTCCTTTGTCCAAGTAAAAGAGGGTGGGACCTATTTCTTCGGTGCTTATGAATTTCTAGGCTTTACCCAGCCGATGGATGCCTACTATGAACATCTGAAGCAGCAAGGTTTTCGAATCTTGACACTTGCCCATAGTAAGGACCACATCACGAGTCCAGCCAATATGGAACTACTAGGGCACGTCATTTTGTCAGATGAGATTAAGGACAATACCAAGGAAACCTTTGACTATTTCGAATCTCAAGGTGTTGAAGTGAAGATTATCAGTGGTGATAATCATGTGGCTGTATATGGGGTGGCTCGTAAGGCAGGTTTTAAGGAAGAAGCCCGTGCGATTGATATGACCAAGGTGAGTGATGACGACTTTGAAAGAGTGGTCTTGGAACACGAAATATTTGGACGTGTGACACCTGAACAGAAGCAAAAGATGGTATCTATTTTGCAAAATGCTGGTAAAACAGTTGCCATGAGCGGTGACGGGGTCAATGATGTTCTGGCTCTCAAGAAAGCAGATATCAGCTTTGCCATGAAGGGGGCTACGAGTGCAGCCAAAAGTGTATCCAATATTGTTTTTCTCACTGATGACTTTGCAGTATTTTATGATATCTTGATGGAAGGACGCCGGGTCATCAATAACATCCAAAAGGTAGCCTCTCTTTTTCTAACAAAGACCTTCTTCTCCATCGTTTTTGCCATTTTGAGTGTGGTATTTGGTTTGGAATTTGCCTTTATCCCCATTCAGTTTACAATCATTTCAGCCATTACGATTGGGATTCCATCCTTCTTCCTGACTTTTGAGTCCAATAAAGAAAAGGTTAGCACTCACTTTATGAGAGATATCCTAACCAACGCGGCGATTGGTGGTGGCGTTCTGGTTGCTAGTGTTCTTTTGACCAATTTCTTTATCACTGTCCCAGGTCAGGTCAAATTTATTTGCTTCCTCCTTGCCCTGATCAATGGTCTGTGTCTAGTTGCCAAGGTCAGCTTGCCTTTTAATCGATACAAGATGCTTTTGCTCACGTTTTTGAGCCTTGCAGCCCTTGTTGGTGTACTTGCCAATACTTTTATCCTACAGGGAGCTTTTGTGCCTTTAGAAGCCAAACAGCTACTCTATGTTGCCATACTAGCAGTGGTGATTGGGTGCTTTCATTATCTTACTAGGAGAAAAAGTTGATACATAAAAAGAATCAGGTTTAATCCTGATTCTTTTTTGTTTATATATTCTCACCGAGATTACATGATACCGAAGAAACGAGCTGCGATACCAACTGCAAAGAGGGCAAGGATGATTGTGATTGGAGATACTTTTTTCTTAAGCAACCACATGCAAAGGAAAGTAAGGAGAAGTCCCATCAATCCTGGAATCAATGAGTCCAACTGACCTTGAAGCGTTTGTGGTTGAACTCTATCTAGGCTCATACCACTAAGCGCTTGACCAAGAATGCCCTTCAACTCAGCTCCTGTAACAGGACCTTCTGGGAAGTTGATGTAGGCACCTTCTGACAATTGTTTGCCTGGAAGGTTGATAGTGAAGTTGATGGATACCCAACGTTGTACAAGAACGGCAAGGATGAACATACCAAGGATAGAAGCACCTTTAGTGATGTCTTTCAAGATACCACCAGACATGTCTTTAGTGATCTCAGATCCAGCTTTGTAACCGAACTCTTGTGTGTACCATAGGAAGGCCATACGGATAGCATTCCATCCGAAGAAGAAGAGAAGTGGACCAACAAGGTTACCAGATGCAGCAAGTGATGCACCAAGAGCTCCAAGGATAGGACGAACTGTAAACCAGAATACTGGGTCACCGATACCAGCAAGAGGTCCCATCATACCGATTTTAACCCCTTGGATAGCCGCGTCGTCGATTTCAACACCGTTAGCGCGTTCTTCTTCAAGTGCAAGAGTAACCCCCATGATTGGAGCAGCTACGTATGGGTGAGTGTTGAAGAACTCAAGGTGACGCTCAAGAGCAGCCGCTTGGTCTTCTTTTTTAGTGTACAATTTTTTGATAGCTGGGATTAATGAGTAAGCCCAACCCAAGTTTTGCATACGTTCGTAGTTCCAAGAACCTTGAAGGAATTGTGAACGCCACCAAACTTTTTGACGATCTGATTTTGATAATTGAATTTTTTCAGCCATGATTGATCCCCTTTCTAGTAGTCTTCTAGGATATCACCGATTGGGTCGTTAGAAGTCGCAGCTCCGCCGCCACCGTTTCCACCTTGTTTTGTAAGGTTAAGGTAGATGAAGGCAAGGGCAACACCGATGACACCAAGGGCAATCAAAGTCAATTGAGAAATCGCAGCAAGTGCAAAACCGATAGCGAAGAATGGCCATACTTCACGAGTTGCCATCATGTTGATAACCATAGCGTAACCAACGGCAACGACCATAGCACCACCGACAGCCATACCACCGTTCAACCAGTCTGGCATCAAACCAAGAGCGTCTTGAACAGCAGAAGCTGGGATAGCGATAAGGAAGGCAGCAGGGATTGCAATACGAAGACCTTGAAGAAGAAGTGCAACAAAGTGAGCACGCTCAACAGCTGCAATGTTTCCGTCTTTAGCAGCAGCATCAGCTGAGTGAACTAAGGCAACTGAGATTGTACGAACAATCATAGTCAAGAAAAGTCCAGCTACAGCAAGAGGGATAGCTGTTGCTGTTGCAACGGCGATACCATCAGTAGTAAAGTTACCACCTTTGATCAAGATGATTGCTGCAGCAACAGATGCAAGAGCAGCGTCAGGAGCTACGGCAGCTCCGATGTTTGCCCAACCAAGGGCGATCATTTGAAGAGATCCACCAAGCATAACACCTGCTTCGAGGTTACCAGTTGCAAGTCCGATAAGGGTACATGCGACGATTGGTTGATGGAATTGGAATTGGTCGAGGATACCTTCAAGACCTGCAAGGAAGGCAACAACTACAACCAAGATAGCAGAAATGATTGAAATATCTGACATGGTTTTATTCCTTTTCTATTTAGTTTTAATAAAGTATTTAATCCTGTTTTCAAAAATGATCGAAACAGATTAAAATTATTGAACGTTTGCTTTCTTAATCAAGTCAAACAAATCTTTTTTCGTGTCGTTTGGTACTTTACGTACGTCAAATTCAACACCGAGGTCACGCATTTTTTCAAAGGTTGCAACGTCTTCTTTGTCCATAGACAAAACGTTGTTGATCATTGTTTTACCTGTTGAGTGAGCCATAGAACCAACGTTAAGGGTATTGATTGGTACGCCACCTTCGATAGCACGAAGTGCATCTTGTGGAGTTTCAAACAAGATAAGGGCATGAGTTTCGCCGAAACGTGGGTCTTTTGCAACGTCGATCAATTTCTGAATTGGGACAACGTTGGCTTTTACTCCGTTTGGAGCTGCTTGTTTGATTAATTCTTTACGCAACTCGTCGTTTGCAACGTTGTCTGAAGCAACGATGATACGATCTGCTTTTGAATCTGGAGTCCAAGCAGTGGCAACCTGACCGTGAAGGAGACGAGTGTCTAGACGAGCAAGGTTGATTTTCAGTTTACCGTCACCGATAACTGTTCCTTCTGGAATAGCAGCTTGTGCAACTGGAGCAGCTGCAGCACTTGCAACTTCCTCAACTGGGTTAAGCTCTTCTGGAAGAGCCTTGATGCCATCTTTGGCTTCTTTAATGATATTCGCAGCGACTTTATCCACACCTGCATTCGCGTCCATAAGGCGCTCTGTGTAGGCTTGGATCAACATCGGCAAGTTCAGTCCTGTGATGATGGCAAACTTACGTTCTGGATTTTCTCCCATTACGCGGCTAGCTTGGTTGAATGGAGATCCACTCCAAAGGTCAGCCAATACTAGAACCTCATCTTCTGCGTCAAATGCAGCCACAGCGTTGTTGAATTTAGCGTAAAGGTCATCTGGACCTTCATTTGGCATAAAGGTTACAACTTGAACCTTTTCTTGTTCACCAAAGATCATAGATCCTGACTGATGAATACCCGCAGCAAATTCGCCGTGGCTCGCAATAATGATTCCGATACTCATTATTGTCATTCCTCCTTATAAAATGTTTGACTGTATGTTTAAGAAAACTTTAAGCCTAACTTTAAGTATAAACCGTTTTCATATAAAAATCAACTACTTTTTCTAAAAAGATGTAAAAGTTTTCATAGAACGACTTTTTAAAAATATTAATATATCAATGTTTTTGAGAGATAAATGAAAATAGTAATAGAAAACTTAATATAAAAATACAGAAAACGAGGTGTTTTTGTGAAAACGGAATGAAAACAAAAAGGAAAGATTGCAGGGTCGCAATCTTTCCTTTTATAAGAATAAATTTTGTAAAGCGTGGGCCACTCCGTCTTCTTCGTTGGACAGAGGAAGTTGTTCGTCTGCATATGGAAGAAGAGCAGGATTGGCGTTTTTCATAGCATATCCCTTGCCTGCAAATGCCAACATTTCAGTGTCATTATGCTCATCGCCAAAGGCGATTAAGTCTTTTTTATCACGATTCATCACATTGAGCAAGTACTCTAGAGCAAAGGCCTTGTTCACACCCTTGGGAGTACACTCGAGGATGTTGAGGGGACCACCCCAGGTATTGATAGCTAGTTGGTGCTGATAAAAACGATTCATTTCATCTGCTAAAGCGTATTTGTCTTCAGCCCTTGTTTGCAAGAGGATGCAGTTGGGATCTTTGGTTACTCGTTCGGGCTTGAATTGATTTTCCGGCCGGAAGTTCTCTACGCCAAATAGTTTAGGGTCTGCAATTTCCTCATTCGGAGTCGTGATATAGAATTTTTTTCGATATTCTCCTGCAATAAAATCAGCCTGGATGTCCTCCGTGCGCTTGACCATGTCTAGGAGATATTTTTTGTCCAATGTCAAGCACTTTTCATGCTCCCAAGCCTGTCCTGGTAGATGGGTAAGAGAACCATTAAAGTTAATCATGGGAGTATGCAATTCTAGCTCACGGTAGAAATCTTTTGCCATACGATACGGACGTCCCGTCGTGATGATAACATGGTGTCCTTTTTCTGAAATTTTTTTGATCGTCTCTTTGGTGAAATCGGAGAGCTTGCTTTCACTATTCAGCAGGGTTCCGTCCAAATCGACTGCGATAATTTTTTTAGTCATATAAACCTTCCTAGTCGTTTCCAGATAAGATGTCTACTATTATATCAAAAAGAAGGAAGAAAAGCAGACAAGAACAAAAACTACAGTTGCTTTGATTTATTAAATAAATCAAACAAACATATTGAAAAGATGAATGATAAATGATATAATACTGATATTGTTCGTAAAAAACAAAAGGAGATTAAAAATGGACAAACTATTTAAACTAAAAGAGCACGGGACAGATGTCCGTACAGAGGTGCTTGCTGGTTTAACAACATTCTTTGCAATGAGTTATATTCTCTTTGTAAACCCTCAAATGCTTTCCCAAACGGGTATGCCTGTTCAAGGTGTGTTCTTGGCAACGATTATCGGTTCTGTAGTCGGTACTTTGATGATGGCTTTCTATGCTAATTTGCCGTACGCACAAGCACCAGGTATGGGACTAAATGCCTTCTTCACATTTACAGTTGTATTTGGGATGGGCTATACTTGGAAAGAAGCTCTTGGTATGGTCTTCATTTGTGGAATTATTTCATTGATTATTACCTTGACAAATGTTCGTAAAATGATCATCGAATCTATTCCAACAACACTTCGTTCAGCTATTTCGGCTGGTATTGGTGTTTTCCTTGCCTATGTTGGAATTAAGAATGCTGGTCTCTTGAAATTCTCAATCGATCCAGGTACTTATACGGTAGCAGGTGAAGGAGCAGACAAGGCTCAAGCTGCACTTACTGCAAACTCAGCAGCCGTTCCAGGTTTGGTTGACTTCAATACTCCAGCAGTATTGGTGGCGCTTGCAGGTCTGGCTATTACCATCTTCTTTGTTGTTAAAGGCATCAAAGGTGGAATCATTCTTTCTATTTTAACAACGACTGTTCTTGCCATTGCTGTTGGTGTTGTGAAATTGTCAGGGATTGACTTCGCTAGCAACAATCTTTCATCAGCAGTTAATGATTTAGGAACTTTGTTTGGTGCTGCTCTTGGTTCAGAAGGTTTAGGATCTTTGATTTCAAACACTTCGCGTTTACCAGAAACCTTGATGGCTATTCTTGCCTTCTCACTAACGGATATTTTTGATACAATTGGTACTCTTATCGGTACTGGTGAAAAAGTTGGTATCGTTGCGACAAGTGGGGAAAACCATGAGTCCGTTAAATTGGACAAGGCTCTTTACTCTGACTTGGTGGCAACTTCAGTAGGTGCCATTGCAGGTACTTCAAACGTTACAACCTATGTTGAGTCTGCGGCGGGTATTGGCGCTGGTGGACGTACTGGGTTGACAGCCCTAGTGGTTGCGATCTGTTTTGCTCTATCTAGCTTCTTTAGCCCACTTCTAGCGATTGTTCCGACAGCTGCAACAGCACCAATTTTGATCATCGTCGGAATCATGATGCTTTCTAACTTGAAAAATATCCCTTGGGATGATATGGCTGAAGCGGTTCCTGCTTTCTTCACATCTATCTTTATGGGATTCAGCTACTCTATCACACAAGGGATTGCTGTTGGTTTCTTGACATACACCTTGACAAAAGTTGTCAAAGGTCAAGCCAAGGATGTGCACGTAATGATTTGGATTTTGGATGCCTTGTTTATCCTTAACTATATCAGTATGGCGCTATAAATGGTATAATAGAAAAAGGGGAGACTCCCCTTTTTCTTATAAGGAGGTACATCATGAAAGATAAGACAATTTGGCAAGAGATTTTGAACAGAGGAATGTGGGTCCTCATCCTTTTAGTGGCTTTAATTCTAGCGCAAGTTCCTTTAGGGCTATCTTTTTGGCTAGCTTCTAAACAATTTCCTCTTTTACAGTCAGGGCTCTTAGTCGGTGCCCTATCCATTGTTATTTTGGCTGTCTTTATTTTAGGTGCTAGAAAAACACAACTTGCTACTTTTAATCTGTCCTTTTTTAAGGCCAAAGACTTGGCTCGTTTGGTGTTGAGTTACCTAGTGATTTTTGCTAACAATTTGTTTGGTGCAGCTTTGCTTCGCATGACGAATGAGACGACAACTAGCAATCAATCAACTATTAACGGTCTGGTTGAAAATAGTTCCTTGATTGCCACTTTTTTCATACTAGTCTTGATTGCGCCGATTTGTGAGGAAATTTTGTGTCGTGGGATTATTCCTAAAAAAATCTTCCGAGGTAAGGAAAAACTTGGCTTTGTTGTTGGTGCAATCGTCTTTGCCTTACTCCATACTCCAACCAATCTACCTTCTGTACTTATTTATGGAGGGATGTCAACAGTTCTAACTTGGACAGCCTATAAGACAGAACGTTTAGAGATGTCCATCCTGCTTCATATGATTCTCAATGGTATTGCATTTTGTTTGTTGGCCTTATTGGTGTTGATTAGTAGAAATCTAGGTCTATCATTCTAAACCATTAGCCCGCTTGGAAAAGATGAATACTAGCGTGTTCATCTTTTTCTTTTTATGGTAAAATAGAAAGATAATATGGTGAAAAACCTTGAGGGAGTGACCGATATGTCCAATAAAGTCAACCACGAAAAAACAGCTATTTGTGGAATTATCAATGTAACCCCAGATTCTTTTTCGGATGGTGGTCAGTTTTTTGCTCTTGAGCAGGCACTCCAGCAGGCTCGTAAATTGATAGCAGAAGGAGCGAGCATGCTAGATATCGGTGGAGAATCAACTCGGCCGGGCAGTAACTATGTTGAGATAGAAGAGGAAATCCAGCGTGTTGTTCCAGTGATTAAAGCTATCCGTGAGGAAAGTGATGTCCTCATTTCCATCGATACTTGGAAAAGTCAGGTGGCAGAGGCTGCTTTGGCTGCTGGTGCCAATCTGGTAAATGACATTACGGGTCTCATGGGAGATGAGAGAATGGCGGAAGTGGTTGCTAAAGCTGGAGCGGAAGTGGTTATCATGTTTAATCCAGTCATGGCTCGACCTCAGCACCCTAGTTCGCTCATATTTCCTCTTTTTGGTTTTGGACAAGCTTTTACAGAAGAAGAGTTAGCTGACTTTGAAAAAGTGCCAATTGAAGACTTGATGGAGGCTTTCTTTGAACGTGCTCTAGCGAGAGCGAACCAAGCTGGGATAGCAAGAGAAAATATTCTGCTGGATCCAGGAATTGGCTTTGGCCTGACCAAAAAGGAAAATCTACTCCTTCTACGGGACCTTGATAAATTACACCAGCAAGGCTATCCAATCTTTCTTGGAGTTTCGCGTAAGCGGTTTGTCATTAATATCCTGGAGGAAAATGGTTTTGAAGTCAATCCTGAGACAGAACGTGGTTTCCGAAATCGGGACACCGCTTCGGCTCATGTAACGACTATCGCTGCGAGACAGGGTGTCGAAGTAGTGCGCGTGCACGATGTAGCCAGTCACAGGATGGCAGTTGAAATTGCCTCTGCTATTCGTTTGGCAGAAGATGCGGAAAATCTAGATTTAAAACAATATAAGTAAGATGAACGAAATTCAAAATAATCAGTGGATTGCCCACTACCGGACCGACCAACCGCATTTCGGTTTGGAACGAATGGTGGAACTCCTAGCTCTGCGAGGCAATCCCCATCTCAAACTTAAGGTCATCCATATCGGAGGGACCAACGGCAAGGGGTCTACCATTGCTTTTTTGAAAAAGATGCTGGAAAAGCTAGGTCTAAGAGTTGGGGTGTTCAGCTCACCCTATCTCATTCATTATACAGACCAGATTAGCATCAATGGGGAATCCATCCCCGAAGCGAGACTAGAAGCTCTCATGGCAGACTATCAGTCTTTGCTTGAGGGGGAATCTGCTACCAATTTGCAGGGAACAACCGAGTTTGAGATTATCACAGCTCTAGCCTATGATTACTTTGCCTCAGAACAAGTAGATGTAGCCATCATGGAAGTCGGTATGGGTGGTCTTTTGGATAGTACCAATGTCTGCAAGCCGATTTTAACAGGAATTACGACCATTGGACTGGATCATGTAGCTCTACTTGGTGACACCTTGGAAGCCATAGCAGAGCAGAAGGCTGGTATTATCAAACAAGGTATTCCATTAGTGACAGGTCATATTGTTCCTGAAGCCTTGACTGTGATAGACTCTATTGCAGAAGCTAAAAATGCGCCTAGACTTACCTATGGAAAAGATTATCAAGTCAGTCATCAAGAAAGTGTAGTGACGGGTGAAATCTTTGATTATACCAGTTCTGTCAGACAAGGTCGTTTTCAAACAGGTCTGCTTGGCTTGCACCAGATAGAAAATGCGGGGATGGCGCTTACTCTCCTAGACACTTATTGCCAGGAGGCTGGACGAGAATTAGCAAGTAATGACTTGATTGCTCAAGCTTTGAAAGAGACCAGATGGCCAGGGCGTTTGGAGGTTCTGTCTAGCGAACCTATGATGCTTTTGGATGGGGCCCATAATCCCCATGCTATCAAGGCCTTGTTGGCAACCTTGCAAGAACGCTTTGCGGATTATCATAAGGAAATCCTCTTTACCTGCATCAAAACTAAGGCCTTGGAGGATATGTTGGATTTGCTAGAAATGGTGCCAGATAGTCAATTGACTGTAACCCATTTTGACGATAGTCGGGCGACGGATGAAAGCGTGCTGAAAGAGACAGCCAAGTCTAGAAATCTCAATTACCAAAGTTGGCAGGATTTTCTAGAGCAGAAATTGACAGATAAAAATGAAGAGAAACAAACAGTTAGGATTGTCACGGGTTCCTTGTATTTCTTGAGCCAAGTGAGAGCCTATCTGATGGAGAGGAAGAACGAGAATGGATACACAAAAGATTGAAGCAGCTGTAAAAATGATTATCGAAGCTGTTGGTGAGGACGCTAACCGCGAGGGCTTGCAGGAAACACCTGCTCGTGTAGCCCGTATGTACCAAGAGATTTTTTCAGGTCTTGGCCAAACTGCTGAGGAACACCTGTCAAAATCCTTTGAGATTATTGACGATAATATGGTTGTAGAAAAGGATATCTTTTTCCACACTATGTGTGAGCACCACTTTTTGCCCTTTTATGGGAGAGCTCACATTGCCTACATTCCAGATGGACGTGTAGCAGGCTTGTCCAAACTTGCCCGTACGGTTGAAGTTTATTCTAAAAAACCACAGATTCAAGAACGGCTGAATATCGAAGTGGCCGATGCCTTGATGGACTATCTGGGGGCTAAAGGAGCCTTTGTTGTCATTGAGGCCGAACATATGTGTATGAGCATGCGTGGTGTCAGAAAACCAGGTACTGCAACCTTGACGACAGTAGCTCGTGGTCTATTTGAAACAGATAAAGACCTCCGAGACCAGGCTTATCGTTTAATGGGACTATAATACTCTTCGAAAATCAAATTCAAACCACGTCAGCTTCACCTTGCCGTAGGTGCGGTTACTGACTTCGTCAGTTCTATCCACAACCTCAAAACAGTGTTTTGAGCTGACTTCGTCAGTTTTATCTACAACCTCAAAGCAGTGCTTTGAGCAACCTGCGGCTAGCTTCCTAGTT
>OBWU01000284.1_pt1 | contig 13590 bp, 10 predicted proteins | sample 1476551 | NCBI WGS metagenome assembly OBWU01 (sample SAMEA2580135, study PRJEB22360) | human gut metagenome | biome: human gut; feature: human-associated habitat; material: faeces | place: Denmark | collected 2008/2010
TAAAAATGCCGGGCGCACTATTATTTTGATAAACGTCGATCTCAGAGTGATACGCCATGACCGGTAACGTTCGGGCCGCCTCCTCCCGGACATGGCCGGAGCGCATGGCTATGGCGTATTTCCCCTGCAGGGCGGGCGAGAGCACCCGCCGCTCTTTAGCTTAAGGTATCAATCCATTCGCTCTGGCGCGGATTCTGCCGACGATAGCAGTGTACCGACACCGCCAGCTGCGTCAGGTCGGTGAAGACCATCGGATCGAGCTGAATATGCTTTTTAATCTGCTGTAGCCGGTAGGTGAGCGTATTGCGATGAATCCCCAACAGCAGCGACGTTTTGCCCGGTTCGGCGTTATTGGCAATAAAGCTGCTCAGGGTATCCAGCAGCACTTCGCCGGAATCATGTTCAAGCAGCTGGCGTACGTTATTGATAAAAAAATTCACCATATAGCTGTCTTCCAGCACCCGGAACAGGCAGAGCATCGCCATCTCGCGAAAGTAGTAGATTTGTCGCTGCGGCTGCACTTTGCTCCCCACCTCAATCACCGACCTGGCGAATCGGATGGCCTCGCGAATATCCGGGGCATTGTCCGCCTGCACGCCAATCCCGATATGGTAATGGCTGATCTGATTGCTGAGAACAAACTCGATGCTCCGCAGCATCGTCTCCTGGGGTTCGCATAGCGTATTGAGGATAAGTATTTCATTGCTGCCCAGCAAAATGACGTCTCTTACTCCGGACAGCTGCGAGAATTCCCGCAGCAGCGTACTCAGTACTTCGCTTAGCTGGTGCTGTTCGACCTGCACGGTCACCACAACCGGCATCAGCGGCGCATTAAAACTGAAGCCAAGCTCCACCAGGCGATGAAGCGCTTCCTGTCCGGCGGGCGCGGCTCCCTGCTCAAGGTACTGACAAAACAGGGTGTCGCGCAGACGCTGTCGCCAGTTGGTTTCCCGCATCTCTACGGCCTGGCGGACCAGCAGCTCGGCGGTGAGCACCGCCAGTTCAGCATAGCGGCTTATTGCCGCCGGGTCGCCGCTGATGCCCACCACCATCACCACGCGATCGTCATAAATAATGGGGTGATTAATCCCGGGATGCACATTCTGAAAACGCGCCGCTTCCGCGGTGTTATTAATACAAATGCGTTTACCGGTGCGTATCACCTCGCGAGCGATTTCGTGCTGTTCGCCGATACGATGACGTTCACCTGAGGCAATAATCTGTCCATGATGGTCAATCACGTTCACGTTATGATGAATTATCGCCATTGCCCGGGCGACAATTTCATTAGCCAGCGCCGTCGTAATAATCATACAGTTATCCGCTTATGTGCCTCTCCGCGCCGTCCGCTCAGAAAGGTTCGTAGAACATTCTCCGCTGCGTCGGCGAGGAGCTGTTCGCATGTGTTCATCGACTCCGCCAGCGGCATAGGGCGCTGGCAGATAGACCACATCGCGTCAATATGGTGTTGATATAATTGCCGACTGCTCTCATCGCGTCCTCCGCAAAGGGCCACAACCGGTACGCCGTGGCGCGCGGCTTTGCCCGCTACGCCCACCGGGGCTTTACCAAATGCGCTCTGACGATCGAGCCAGCCTTCACCGACGATGGTCAGCGCGGCATTGCTAAGATGGCGGTCGGCGTTTAGCAATTCCAGCACCAGGTCAATGCCCGGGCGCAGCGTGCCGCCCGCATAGGCGATCAGCGCGGCCCCCATACCGCCCGCGGCCCCGGCGCCGGGCACTTCGCTGACGTCGTAGCCGAGCGTTTGCGTAAGCTGCCGGCTGTAGTGCGCCATACCCGCCTCCAGCTCGTTCAGCGCCGCCTCATCCGCCCCTTTCTGCGCGCCATAAACCCAGGTGGCGCCATCGGTTCCAAGCAGAGGGTTGGTGACGTCGCAAGAGGCCTGTATTTCGGCTTGCCGTAGACGTGGGTCCAGTTCACTTAAATCGATGCGCTGGATATGCGCAAGATCCTGGCCCGCGGCGGGAACCGGCAGCAGCGTGCCGTCCTTACGCCAGAACCGTGCGCCAAGCGCCTGGGCAAAACCGATGCCGCCATCGTTGGTCGCGCTTCCGCCCAGCCCGATAATCAGACGCCGGCAACCGGCATCCAGCGCCGCTTTTACCTGTTCGCCCAGTCCAAAGCTGCTGGCCAGACGCACATCCCGCTGCGCTTTCGGCGTAAGCTCCAGCCCACAACTTTGCGCCATCTCAATAATGGCCCGCTCGCCGGGCAGGATCAGAAACGCGGCCTGCATGGAGAGACCGTAAGGCGAGGTACAGCGCTGCTGCTGCCACCTCGCGCCCTTCAGCTGCGGACTTTCCGCAAGGGTCGAGAGCAATCCCTCACCGCCGTCCGACACGGGCATTTCGACCAGCTCCAGCGCCGCGTCAACCCGGCGCAATCCCTGTGCTACCGCTGCGCAAGCGGCCTGCGCGCTACAGCTGCCCTTAAACGAATCCAGCGCGATAACAATCTTCATGCGTTCTCCTGCGTTAATGCGCTTTGCGCGGCGTTTTATCGGTGGTCATGAGCTGCAACAACATCCCCAGCAGCGCACATCCCGCCATGGTAAAGAAGGCGTAGATATAACCTGCGGGATTTTCCCACCCCCCGCCAAACTGGATGAGCCAGCCCATAAGCAATGGCGAAATGCCGCCGCCGATAAACATCGCCGTGGTGATAATTCCGTTGGCGGTAGAGGTGGCGCGTTCTTCGGCGGAGTCCGAGGCCATTGCGTAATAGATAGGCCACACGGCGTTGGCCACCAGGCCAAAAAATAGCTGAATGGCGATAAGACGCGGCATATTGGTGGCGAAATAGAACAGCGCAATGCCGATACTCATCCACAGACCGCAGACGATCAGGGTACGTTTACGGCCAAAGCTATCGGACAGCCAGGGCCAGATTATCTGTCCCAGGGTACCGGTCAGCGTGAAGATAATACTTAGCCCGGCGGAGGCCGCCAGCGACAGGCCGGAGACGTGATAAAGGTACGGCGGCAGCACAACGTTAATGCCCATATAGACAATTTGCGTCAGTAGGGTATTGCCCGCCGTCAGCGAAATATTGCGGTTGCGCAGGGTGCGTAAAAAGGTCTTCATCCCTTCGCCTTTGGCAACATGGCTGCTTTCCTGCGTCGCCGGGCGCGTCATCCCCTGGCTATCGATATGCTGATAAAGCGTGTTGATGCGATCGGCGGTGGAATATTTCGCCCAGAAGATCATTAGCGGTATGGCGACGATCAGCGCCAGCAGGAAGCAGTAGCGCCAGCTGCCTTCGCCAAATGCGGAAAGCACGAGGCTTGCCACCACGCCGCTCAGCAGCGCGCCAATCGGGTAGCCGGTATGATGTACCCCCAGCGCGAAGCCGCGCTTCTCTTTCGGCCACCACTCCGCGGTGTTGCTGACGCCGACGGGCTCGCCCCAGCCGGCCCCGAGGTTGACGCCAACGCGCAGCAGCACAAACGCCGTCAGCCCGTGGCTGATCGCTTTAATCCCGGAAATAAAAGAGAGGGCGGTATAGCCCAGCACCAGCGGTACCTGAAAGCGCGCTCGCTTCCAGCCTGAACCGTAGCGATCGCTCCAGATGGCGCCGGGGATATCCAGCACCGCCAGGGCAACCATAATCAGCGCGACGACGTTGCCCCACTGTTCCGGCGAGAGCGAGAACTCCTTAGAGATGACCGGGCCAAGGCGCAGGATCATCTCCCGGTCGTAGGCGTTAAGCACCCAGATTAGCCAGCAAACCAGCAGCGAAACCCAGGAGAAACGATGTATCAGCCGCTTTTTTGCGCCTTGTTCGCCGGCAGGTGTGTGATTGATTGTTATCATAGTCGTGTTTACTCCGCGGCGTCGCGACAGCATGGCGCGCGCCGCCAGGTATCAGGGTCAGAGTGGGTTCGCCGGGTATTATTGTTATCGCGGCGAGCCGGAGATTCGCTTAACCGGCAAAGCGCCGTTCCGCTACGCCGGTCACACCCAGGTCGTAAATGGCGAACAGGCTGCCGCGTAGCTGATTATCTTCCGGGAAGCGCGGTAGCGGCGGCTGCGCCATTGAGGTGACGTACAGAACGTCGAGGTTTTCGCCGCCGAACATCACGCTGGTGACTTTTTTCACCGGCATCTCAATGATGCGATCGACCTCGCCCTCCGGCGTATAGCGCACCAGCTTGCCCGCGTAGACCAGCGCGTTCCACAGATAGCCTTCGCTGTCCACGGTGGCGCCATCCGCCGCGCCGCCTTCGCTGCGATCGACGTGGCAAAAGACTCGTTCGCCAGAGAGATCGCCGGTCGCGGTGTTGTAATCCCAGGCGCCGATCTCGCCTGTCCAGGTATCGGCAAAATAGAACGTTTCGCCGGAGGGGCTCCAGCAGGGGGCGTTAGAGACAATGATATTTTTCTTCAACACGTGCAGTGACAGATCGGTATCCAGGCGATATAGCGCGCCGCTTGGCTCCTCTTCGCGCATATCCATCGACCCGAACAGAAAGCGTCCCTGACGATCGACTTTACCGTCGTTGAGCCGGTTAAAGGGCCGATCCGCTTCCGGTTGGTGCAGCAACGCCAGCTCGCCGCTGGCGAAGTCGAGCAGATGAACGCCATTCTGTAGCGCCACCACCGCGCCTTCGCCGTTCTGGCGCAGGGCGAAAGAGCCAATTTTCTGCCGCACGTCCCAGCTCTTAATCGCGCTGCCCTGCGCATTACAGGCGAACAGGCGCCCGTCGAGGCTATCTACCCACCAAAGACGCTGCTGCTCGACATCCCATACAGGACTCTCGCCGAGGCGAGTTTTTAAATCCAGTAACACTTCGATACGCATAAGGCGCTCCTGATTAAGCGTTTTCGCCGCGGGCCTGTTTTGCCGAGGCGGGGGTAGAGGATGACGAACTTTTAATCAATAGAGATGCCAGCGCGCCGACGATCAGTAGCGCGACGGCGAACCATAAGCCGGACGTCGCCGCGCCGGTGCGGTCCTCAAACGCGCCGAGGATAAACGGCCCGAGAAAGCCGCCGCACAGTCCGAGGCAGTTAAGCAGGCCGAAACTACCCGCCAGCATATGCCCGCTCATGATCGAGGGGAGCCAGTTAAAGATGATGGATTGCATGGCGAAGAACATGAAGGCGGCCAGCGAGAAGCCAAGCAGCGCCACGCCGTGGCCGGCAATTGCGCCAATCGCCATGCCGGTCGCCATGACCAGATACCCGGCCATCAGCATGCTGCGCGAACGCTGTTCCGTTCGGGCGAAACGTGGCAGCAGGATCCCGCCCGCGGCGGCGGCGATCCACGGGATGGCGGTCAGCAGACCGATCTGTAGCGGCGTCAGTTGGCCCCAGCTACCGATGATCCCCGGCAGGAAATAACTCAGTCCGTAAACCGAAAACTGATGGGTAAAGTAAATCAGCACCAGCAACAAAAATACGCGGGTGGTGAGCGCGGTTTTCAGGGAAAAACGGCTCGGCGTATGGCGCGTCTCCTCGGCTTCTTTCTCCAGCACCGCAGTGATTGCCTGCACGTCGTTGCTGTCCAGCCAGCGGGCGTCGGCGGGCTTATCCGGCAGCCTGCGCCAGACGACGAACGCCAGCGCTATCGCAGGCAGCCCTTCGATAAAGAACATCCACTGCCAGCCGTGCCAGCCGGACATTCCATCAAGGCTTAATAACAATCCGCCCAGCGGCGCGCCGATAATATTGGCCAGACAGACCCCCAGCAGGAACAGGCCGGTGGCTTTAGCGCGCTCTTCGCGGCCAAACCAGAGGGTCAGGTAGTAAATAATGCCCGGATAGAGCCCCGCTTCGGCGGCGCCGAGCAAAAGGCGCATCACGTAAAAGGACGTAGGCCCGGTGACAAACGCCATACCGCAGGAGATGATCCCCCAGGTGATCATGATGCGGGCGATCCAGCGCCGCGCGCCAATCCGGGTTAAAAACAGGTTGCTGGGGATCTCCAGCACCGCGTAGGTGAGAAAAAACAACCCGGCCCCGAGGCCGAATGCGGTTGCGGAAAGGCCGATATCCACCGACATGGTCGCTTTCGCCATGCCAATATTGGTACGATCAATAAAGCTGATGATGTACGCCACGATAAGCAGCGGCATCAAATGGCGGTAGATCTTTTTATGGGTGCGCTGTAGCTGCGCCCCGTTTACCGCCTTTTCATTTATTGCGGACATGGTTATTATTTCCCCGTATTCGTGGTCAGAAGCCTTGCCGGGATCGCGTCGATCCCGTTAGTCAGCTCACAGGTTGTCGCCGGGTGCTGACCCGAACGACGCCCGGCCCGAAGCCCCACTTCGGGCCGTCTTTTCCTAAGCGCCTTCGCGCTCGAACAGCATAGAAATCCCCTGGCCGCCGCCGATGCACATGGTGACCAGACCGGTGCGCGCGCCGCTGCGCGCCATTTCATACATCAGTTTGACCGGCAGGATCGCACCGCTGGCGCCCACCGGGTGGCCGAGGGCGATCGCGCCGCCGTTGACGTTAACGCGGGCCGGATCGAGACGCAGATCGTTCATCACCGCCAGCGCCTGGGCGGCGAAGGCCTCATTGAGTTCAATTAAATCGATGGCGTGAACATCCATATTGAGACGGTCCATCAGGCGTCGGGTCGCGGGAGAGGGGCCAAACCCCATAATCTCCGCGCCGCAGCCGGCGACCGCCCAGCCGCGAATCCGCATGCGCGGAGTTAAGCCGCGCTGTTCCGCCTGCTGGCGGGTCATCATCACCAGCGCGGCCGCGCCGTCGTTAATGCCGGAGGAGTTGGCCGCCGTCACCACGCCGTCGGCTTTAAATGCCGGACGCAGCGCGGCGAGCTTTTCGCGCGGGGTGTCGCGCGGGTGTTCATCGATCTCGAACAGGCGGGTCGCTTTTTTGCCGTCCGGTACCTCAAGGGCCAGAATCTGCTCGCGGAAGCGATCCTCAGCGATCGCCTTCAGCGCCTTCTGCTGGCTCGACCAGGCGAAATCGTCCATCGCTTCACGGGTAATACCGAAGCGTTGCGCAACGTTTTCCGCCGTGATGCCGTTGTGATAAGGCCCTTCCGGCCAGGTGAGGATGGAGATCAGTCCATCTTCCAGCTCGCCGTGGCCCATGCGATAGCCATCGCGCGCTTTACGCAGGTAGTAGGGGAGCTGGGTCATATTTTCCGTTCCGCAGGCGACGACCACCTCGGCCTGGCCGCTTTGCAGCTGCATCATGCCGTCCGCCAGGGCCTGAAGTCCGGAGCCGCACTGGCGGTTAACCGAATAGGCAGTGTTCTCCTGCGGGATCCCCGCCCGTAGCTGGCAGATGCGGGCGATAAAGCCGCTTTCGGCGATTTGCCCGACGTTGCCGACGATCGTTTCGTCGATATCCTGCGGCGCAAGCCCGGCGCGGTTGACCGCTTCGCGAATGACCGCTGCTCCGAGGTCATGCTGGTGGGTATGCTTAAGACTGCCGTTAAACGTGCCAATAGCGGTACGGACGCCGCTGACAACCACAATATCATTAGCCTGTGTCATCGTTTTTCTCCTTACAGCACCATGCCGCCGCCGACGTTAATCACTTCACCGTTGATATAGCGCGCGCCGTCAGACGCCAGAAACGCCACGCACTCGCCAACGTCTTTCGCCTCCCCGGCGTAGCCCGCGGGTATCTTATTGATCATGATTTGCCAGACGTTTTCCGGGACGCCGCGCGTCATATCGGTATCGATAAAGCCCGGGCAGATGGCGTTAACCGTGACGCCTTTCTTCGCCAGTTCGCGGCAGGCGGTTTTGGTCATCCCCACCACGCCGGCTTTTGACGCCGAATAGTTGGTTTGCCCGACGTTGCCAAGCCAGCTGGCGGAAGCGATATTGATAATGCGGCCCGCGCCGCGCTCGCGCATGTGGATGGCGGCCTGCTGCATACAAAGAAAAGTGCCCTTCAGATTGACATCGATCACCGTGTCCCAATCCGCTTCGGAGAGTTTGTGCAGCATGGCGTCGCGGTTAATTCCGGCGTTATTCACCACGATATCCACCGGGCCAAACGCCTCTTCGGCCTGGGAAAACAGCGCTTCGACCTGCGCTTTTTCACCGATATTGCAGTTGATAAACAGTGCCTGCGCGCCCGATTCGCGCAGGGAGGCGGCGGCGGCTTCGCCGTGCGCGTCGCGATCGGCGATGATCACGCGCGCGCCTTCCCGCGCAAGCACCTGAGCAATGCCAAAGCCGATACCGCGCGCGGCGCCGGTGACAATGGCGGTTTTACTGGCAAGTTTCATAGCTAATTTCCTTGTGAGTCAGAGGATGAATTCCGGGACAGATGTTCCGCGAGGCCGCAGGGCTGCGGGGTGAACAAGCGGCTGTCCATAACCTGAAGATCCGTGGCGATCGCCGGACGAAAATCCATATGCGCCAGGATGTCGCGCTCAAGTTCGATACCGGGGGCGATTTCCGTCAGCACCGGCCCCTCCGGGCGCAGTTCGAAAACCGCCCGTTCGGTGACGTAATGCATGGTTTGTCCTTTGGCGCGGGCCAGCTCGCCGTTGTAGGAAACCTGATTAACCCCGGCGACGAATTTGCGTACCTCGCCTTCGCGACGGATATGCAGTGCCCCTTGTTCACAGGCGATCTCCAGCCCTTTGGCGGTAAAAGAGGAGCAGAACACGACGTGGCGGGCATTCTGGGTGATATCGATAAAACCACCCGCGCCGGGGCAGGAGGCGCCGAGCCGCGTGGCGTTGACGTGGCCGTGCGGGTCCATCTCGCCGGCGCCCATAAAGGTGATATCGACCCCGGCGCCGTTGTAATAGAGCATTTGATCCTGATGGCTTATCATCGCGCTCAGATTACGGCCGATGCCGAAATCAACGCCGCCCGCCTGCTGCCCGCCGTAGATCCCTGACTCCACGGTGATGGTGACCTGCTCGCCGAGCCGTTCTTCGTGAATGATGGCGCCAATAACGTCGTTGGGAATGCCGGTGCCGAGATTGATGATGCAGCCGGGCGTCAGATAGCGGCAGGCAATCCGCCCGATGAGCTTGCGCAGGTCGAGCGGCAGCGGCGCGTTCTGCGCGGCGGGAAGCTGGATATCGCCGCACAGCGCCGGATCGAAGTCCCAGCTGGAGGTCTGGCGGTGATCCGTCTGCGGCTCTTCGCATACCACAATGGCGTCGATCAGGTTGCCGGGAACGGTGATGCTTTTCGGATGCAGCGAGCCTTTCGCCACGCGATATTTCACCTGCGCCAGCACCTTCGCCCCATAGCGTCTGGCGGCGAGAACCGCGTGCAGAACTTCCAGCTTCATCACCTCTTCATCGGTCGTGAGGTTGCCCTCTTCATCAGCATGGGTGCCGCGCACAATGACCACGTCCAGAGGAATGGCCGGATAGAACAGATATTCGTCGCCGCGAAACGTCACGTGCTCGATCAGATCGGGCCGTTCGCGGGTGCGGGCGTTCATCCGCCCGCCTTCCATGCGCGGATCGACAAAGGTACCGAGCCCGACGGGCGAAAGGCGCCCCGTAAGTCCGGCAGCCATCGCGCTATAGAGATGAACGATCTGCCCCTGCGGCAGACACCAGGCTTCCACTTCGTTGTTGTTGATCATCGCCATCCAGCGTGGCGCCAGGCCCCAGTGCGAACCGATGAGGCGCGTCACCATACCCGGATGGGCGAAGTGCTGGATACCGCGCTGGCGATCGCTTTGCCCTGCGGCATGCAGCAGCGTCAAATCGCGCGGCTCGCCTCCGCTCAGAAAACGCGCTTCGATGGCGCCTAAAATGGATTCCGCCGCACCGATAAGCGTCATCCCGACGGTACAAACGGTGTCTCCGCTGGCGACCCGCTGCGCCGCTTGATGGGCGCTGATAAATTTGTTGCTCACTTTTTATCCTCCGTTGATAGCGTGATGATGGATTCCGCGAGGCGCGTTTTAAGCTGCTGTTTGCTCACTTTTCCGTTATGGGTACGCGGTAAAACGCGGGTGAAAATAATGCGCGCCGGCAGCTTAAAGCGGGCGATTTTGACCTTTAGCCAGCCGAGGATCTCTTCGCTGGTCAGGTGGTGCTGACCGTCCGGCACGATAAACGCCACCGGCTCTTCGCCATAGACCGGGCTGGGAGTCGGGATCACGGCAACTTCCCGCACGCCCCGATAGGTAGAGAGGATGTTCTCCAGCTCCAGCGAGTAGATCTTCTCTCCGCCGCGATTGATCATGTCCTTGCTACGGTCTTTGATGTACAGCCAGCCTTCGTCGTCGAGATAGCCAAGATCGCCGGTACAAAACCAGCCCTGCGCATCGCAGCTCGAGCGTCGTTCGCTGTGCTGCCAGTATTCGCGGATCACCACATCGCCTTTTAGCCAGATATGCCCGATTTGCCCGGCGGGGAGGGGCTGCTGGCGATCGTTGCGGATCGTAATGGCGAGGCCGGGGATCGCCTGGCCCGAACTGCCGCATTTAGCGCTGCCCCAGACGTCGCCCGGAAAAATCGTCGCGGGTGAGGTCGTTTCGGTGAGACCGTAGATCGGCTGAATCGCCGTATGCGGGAACAGAGTTTTTAGCTCCGCGATCAGTCCGTCGCTCAGGTGGCCCGCGCCGCAGGCAATCGTGCGCAGCGCGGGGAAATCGCCTGGATGGCTGGCGCTCTGCTCGCGCGCAGCCTGGCAAAGCAAGATAAAAATGGTTGGCGAGCCGTGCAGAAAGGTAATGTTCTGCTCGCGCAGGGTGTTGATTACCTGCGGGGCGTTGAACCGGTGCTGTAGCCAGATGCTCGCGCCAAGGCTAATAAACAGCGCCAGCAGCGCCGACAGGCCGGTGATGTGATAGATAGGCACCGCCAGAATGGTGCTATCCGCGGCGGTAAGATGCAGTTTTTGCGTGTAAGCGTCAATCGCGCAGAGCAGGTTGTGGTGCGTGATCATCGCCCCTTTAGGCTCTCCGGTGGTACCGGAGGTAAACATCATCAACGCCGTATCATCGCGGTTAACCGGGGTCGGCAGACGGGTTAGCGGATCGGGAAGAGAGAGCGCCTGCCATTCGTTGAGCGAAATGCAGCGGGCGTCGGGAGTGTGTTTCAGCCAGTCCTGCACGGTCGCATCGAACAGCACGGCCCGGGGGGCGATATGACCCACCAGTTCCTCGCTTTCGGCCTGCTTAAGCTTAGTGCTGAAAGGCACCACTTCGATGCCCAGACCCAGCGCGGCAAATAGGACTTCGCAAAAAGCGGGATGATTCCCCCAGGCCAGCAGGATTCGATCGCCTTTGCGCAGCGACCAGACCTGGTCAAGCTGCGCCATCGCTTGCTGTACACGCTGGTGAAAATCGCGGTACAGATAGCGCCGATCCTCAAAAGCCAGCGCCAGCGCATCCGGGCTGCGGGTGGCGCTGCGGCTCAGGGCCTGGTAAAGATTCTGGAAGTCGGCGGAGGTGCTGCTCATTTGTCTCTCCTGATATCGCGTATTGACTGGATGTAGTCTGGGGAAATTCAGGAGAGGAAATTGCCGAATGGCTCACAATAGAAAATCAACAAAACAGAAGCAATTTTGTAACATTGCACAATAGGCAGGAGAGGCCGGGTAGGGGAGAGAAATCCTCGAATCACACCGGTTTTTATAAAGCCAGAGGAAGCCCTCTTTTAGACCCGTATTAACCGGGCCTAAAAGGGAGAAGGGGATCAGACCTGCCGCTTAGCGCTTAAAGGCATCAAACTCGAGCCGTTCGCCGTCGGGGCCGCGAATAAGCAGGAAGCGCACATTTTCTTCCTCAATCGGCCCTTCATCGAGCGGATAGCCGAGCGCCGCCAGCCGCCTCTGCACCGCATTCAGGTCGCTAACTTCCAGCGCCAGATGATCGATACCGCAGCGAGGAGCGTCAAAAGGCGTTCCTGTGGGCAGCTGGTACAGCTCAAGAACGGCGCCCCCCATTTCAAGGAAAGCGACTTCAATGGCGCCCTGCGGCGACGGCTTGCTAAACCGCTGCTGGCGCTGAAAGCCCAGCGGTTCATAGAAGGCAAGCGAACGCGTTAAGTCACTGACCTGATAGCCAATATGAGCAATCGTGTTGATAAGTTCGCGCATGTTATACCCCCTTACGCACGCACCAGAAACCGTAGAAAGCGACATACACAAAGCACAGGAGCGGAGCGATAAAGGCGATTTGCATATTGCCGCCGTTCATATCCGAGATAATGCCCATCACCAGCGGAATAACGGCCCCGCCGATAATCGACATCACCACGATCGAGCCCGCGGTCTGGGTATCTTTCCCCATCCCTTTGATGACCAGACCAAAGTTTGTCGGCCAGCATGGCGCCATACAGAAGCTGACCAGAATGAGCGCATAGACCGCCAGCATTGAACTGCTGAACACGGCAACCAGTAAAAGGGCGGTGGCGGCCAGGGCAAAGGTGCCGAGCAGCAGCGCCGGGTTCAGGCGGTTCATCAACCAGGTGGCCACGGTTTTACCCACGGCGTAAATCACCAGAGAAGCCAGCAGCCAGTAGGTTGCGGAGTGCTCGCTGGTGCCCTGCTGCACAAGCTGCACAAAGCGAATCGTGAAGCTCCATACGCCAACCTGGGCGCCGACGTATAAAAACTGCGACAGGATCCCGAGGCGAAAGCGCGGGATGGCAAACAGGCGTTTCAGCGTAGGCCCCATGCTTTCTGTCGGGATCTGCTGCTGTTGAGACGGCGTGCCCTTGCAGGACGGGAATTTAATAAACACGAACACCAGCGCCAGTACTACCAGCACGGAGCCGATAATCAGATAGGGCCCGACCACCTGGCCGACCATCTGATGGCGCGCGGCGTCCGCGGCGGCGACGGGCATCGCCAGCAGCTGTTCATGGCTCGGATCGTTTTCGCCAAACACCATCACCTGGCCAATCAGCACGCCGGAAATCACGCCCAGCGAGTTGAAGATCTGCGAAAAGTTAATGCGCTGGGTGGACGATTGAATCGGGCCCAGCAGGCTTGAATAGGTGTTTGCCGACGTTTCCAGAAAAGAGAGTCCGCAGGCGATCACCCCCAGGCAGGCGAGGAACGCGCCGTAGGTCATGATCTGCGCGGCCGGAACGAACAGGAAGCAGCCGAGGGCGTACAGGCACAGCCCAATAATGATCGCCGCTTTATAGGAATAACGCTTTATCAGCGCCGCCGCAGGCAGGGCGACAAAAAAGTAGCCGAGGAAAAAAATCGACTGCACCAGCGCCGTCTGGGTATCCGTTAAATCGAAGCCCTTTTTAAACTGGGCGATCAAAATATCATTCAGGTTGCCCGCCATCCCCCAGAGCGCAAACAGGCAACAGACCAGTAAAAATTGCAGCCAGGGGGTATGCGGTAAATACGCGCTGGTGTCCAGTTTTTCATGGTGGACCGCCGCTTTATCGACCTTATCCGTGATTAGCGTACTCATTGAGCTATCCTCTTAATGGTTTTTATACAGTAGGGTTTAAGCCATTTCATAATCAGAGGCGGCACGTAAAAGCCGTTCTCGTGCCTCCTGGTAATCCGGTAAAGATGATGCGCCCTGCTTTTCGACGCTGACGGCGGCGTAGGCCGCCGCAAATCGGGCTGCGGCATGCAGCGGCTCGCCGCAGGCCAGGGGGCCCCCCCCAGCAAAGTGG
>OBWU01000291.1_pt1 | contig 13069 bp, 10 predicted proteins | sample 1476551 | NCBI WGS metagenome assembly OBWU01 (sample SAMEA2580135, study PRJEB22360) | human gut metagenome | biome: human gut; feature: human-associated habitat; material: faeces | place: Denmark | collected 2008/2010
GGCGGCTCTTCTGGGCACGTTGAATGGTGCGCCGAGCCAGGATGTTGAGTTGCTGCTCAGTAGCGCTTCGCCGCTGTACACTCCGGTGTATATTGCTGGCCCGTACATGCTGGTGTGCGTGGTAGCGTTGGCGTTGGTGTGGTCGCGTCAGTCGCGTTCGTACATGCAGGCGCGCCGTGATTGGCGTTTGCGCCGTAGCGAGGACTACCTGATTTAGCCTTGCAGATTCTGGCTGCGGGTCCCGGACCTGCGGCTCACCGATAACTTTATTCACCCAACCACAGTTAGGATGACTCGTGCACCCTACTTCCGAACCTGCGCACGAATCCACATCGCAGACTACCCCCGGCGCTGCTAAGCGCACATATGATGAGCGGGCGGCGTTTGAAGAGGCGAAAAGAAACCTCGGCATAGTCGGCGATAAGGAGCAGCAATTCGACCGGGGAATGGCGATTCTCGGTAAAGCGTATTCCATCGCGATGATGCTCATTCTGGTGTATTTCCTCCTGGATGCGTACCAGATTATCGTTACCGCGGGCCGGAGTGTGAACATCGGCTCGTTCCTTAGCTATGCCCTGCCGAAGGTTCTGTCTGACGCTGTCTTGGTGGTGCCGTTCCTCTGGTTCGTTCTGGACTATACCAAGTCAGGGTACGTTAATCCGCGCCGCCTGCTGATGCTGTACCTTCTGCTGTGTTCCTTGAGCGGTGTGCTCTCTTTTGCGGGTGTCTTTGGTCTGGCTCAGGTGCTTTTCCCTGCGTTTACCGCACTGGATCCGGTGTCGCATCCTGCCGCTGCTTCGTCTATGGTGTCGCAGGCTCTGGTCGGGGTGATTACGGCGGGTAGCGCCGTTCTCCTGTTTTTGCTGACTCGCCCGGCTGTGGGCGTGGTCCCGAGCCCCGCGGCGATTCGGGAGCAGATGCAGATCATCAAGGACAGCATGGCGGATGATGAGGAAGAGCCGACCCGTGAGGATGTTCTTCGTCAGCTTGAGAAGGAAGAAGGCCCGGTCAAGGACTCTACCGAGCAGCTGTTGCGTGAGCTTTCTGCCGATTATGCGCTCTCGAATGATCCGGTGGAGAAGAACCGCCTGCTGGCTGAGATACAGCAGATTCAGCGCGCCCAGAAGACGGGTGTAAAGCCTAACTTCGGAGGCACGTCTGGCGGGTCGGCTAAGCCCCAACAGGAAGCGCACGAGGGTGCGGAGGCGACCGCCGCCTCCACCGCGCCTGCCGCCCCTCAGGTGGTGCTCCCGCCCCGCCCGAAGACGCTGCGCGGCGTCATGTGGTGCGCTACAGCCATTATTATTCTGTCCGCAATCCAACGTATCTATGTATCTATCCATAACGAGGTCCCAGACCGCGTTATGGAAAATATGCCGGGCATCATCATTTCAGGCATATTTGCTACCTTCATCTTCTCTCTCATACCGATTTTTGTTCTCCGCAGACTGTGGAAGGGCCGTAGATGGGCGTACTTCCTCACCCTCTTCGGTAGTGCTTTTGTGGTTTTTATCGGGGTGATGAGTTTGCAATCTTTCATCTCGGCTGATTATTTCTCCAGGCTGGCGGATGAATCGTTGACTTCAAGGCCCCGAGACTACGTAGTTTCCATTGTGGTCAGTGACATTATGGGAGCCTTTCTTACGGTTTTCTACCTTCTGATAGTTGTGCTGCTCATTAGCCGTCCCACCAGGTCGTTTATGGCTACCGCGAGGTTGGCATGGATAGAAGCACGTGAACAGGTGAACGCCGGTGACGGTTGGATTGTTGCGCATCAGGATGCAGAAACGCGTACTCACCTGGAAGAAGAACAGACACGCAGGGAAGAGAAGGAAGCTAACCGACGCGCTGAAGAAGCGGCCGCGCAACAGTACAAGACGACCCGCCGCACGGATGCGAGGAGGAACTCCCGCAACGAACAGCGTGGCTATAAGGATACTTCCGTGTACACCGAGGAAGGCTACCGCCTCAACTAGGGCGGGAAGCCCCTCCCCATGGGGAGACTCTTTGCCACCCGCCCTGCGCTATAGCGTGCGGGGCGGGGGTGCGAAGAGAAGAAAGGAACAACGATGTCAGAACGTACCCCAAAGCAACCGCTAAACGATCCGGAGTACACGGTTCCTGAGTACAGCGTGCTGTTGCCCTCCGACGAGGCTGAAAATAGCACGGTGGAGAGTGGCGCGGCAGAGGACAACGCGCCCGGTGACAGCGCCCCCGAGCACGCCAGCACCCCCAAGCAAACCACTCCCGGCTACCGGGAGGCGACCGCTGGCTACACTGCCGCCTCCGAGCAGGTAATTCCGGAGCGCCCGAAGGCTATGCGCAGCGTCATGTGGTGCGCTGCCGCCATTATCGTGCTGGGGCCCCTGAGTAATTTTCTGCCGATTCTAAGCTGGTCGTATATCGATTTTGAGATGGTGGTGAGTGTTCTCTTCTCTGCCCTGGTGGTTACCCTCATCATCTCCGCCATCCCAATTTTTATTCTCTGGAAGATCTGGGATGGCCGCGAGTGGGCGCGCATTCTTACCATCATCTACTGCGCTCTCGCGGCTGCTAGCAGTGTGCTTATTCTTGCGGATAATTTCTCGGGGTTGAGCTCTAGAGCGGCTGCAGCGTCCAGCCTGGTGCGTATCGTGAGCGGCGTTTTTACGCTCGTTCTCTACCTCCTGATGATTGTGCTGCTGACTCGTGCTCCTATTAGGACGTACACACAAATCGTTAGCGGGGCACGTGCACTAGAACACCAGCAGATGATGTCTGAGACGAGACAGGCTGCCGGTCAGGTCCCGGCGGAACTTCGAGAGCTTTTCGCTGATGACGAGGGCGGCGAACGCACCTCAGCAGAGAGAAACAACCCTCGCCCGCCACACCGTAGCGCTGGATGGGGCACGTAGAAAGGAACAATGATGTCAGAATACGGATCTCCGGGGCTAGCCCCGCACTATCAGCAGAACCAGCCGTATCAGCCGCGTTCTAACGGCCGCCCTGCTGCTCTGATATGGGTAACGGTGCTTACCGCGCTGGTTATTCTGATTGGGGCAACCCAGTCTACTGTGAGTGCTTTGGAGTCGAACCACACCTCCATGAATTCCGAGGCGCTGGTGCAAGTAACGATCCCTGCGCTGGTCAAAATTATCCTGATGGATGCGGTGACTCTTATTGCTCTTCTGTTCCTCTGGTTGAGGCGTAATTGGGCGCGTATCGTCAGTATTATTTTGAGTATTCTCGGTGCGCTGGGCGGTCTTTTTTCTATTTTTGGTTCCGTCATACTCTTCAACTCTGTTGATGTGCAGGCGCTGAGCGGCGCCGAGCTGGCGCACTTCATCTTTGTCCTTGTGTTGGTGAATCTTCCTACCGTATGCCAGGCGGTGATCGCGGTATTGCTGTTCACTCCCGGTATGCGCCGGTACACGTACGCGGCTGGCTCATACTAAAGGCCTGTCGGTGTGAGAAGGCTGTGATAGAGCCCGATGCGTGAGCATCAAACAGAGCTTGCTGTGGGTGGCAAATTTCTGCGCCTCTTCCGTCGGACTTCTAAAGGCGAAAGGGTGGGGATACCAAATGGTATCCCCACCCTTTCGCATTAAATATCGTAATCTTCTAGCTGATAAAACCCTTTGAGTTGCCTAAAAGGTTCCAGTCATCCCATAAAAACCTTACTAGCCTCGAAGAGCTTACCCTATACTGAAAAAGTATTATTCTCTCAGCTAACTACATCAAATAACTCTTTTGGGTAGATTTCACGTAAATCTACCCAAAAAAGTGGAACAACCACCGATTCACGCACCATAGTGCGAGCATACGAGAGAAAGAACGACGATGTTTAATAATACTTCCGGCGCCTCCGCGGGCACGCTGGCACCGCAGGTAGCTCAGTCTAACGCCGCAGCATCGAACTTTCCGGCACCGAACTTCTCGGCACCCGCCGCAGTGGCGCCTCAGCTTCCGGTTCCTGCTGGTGTCCACCCCGTACACGGCGCGCCAGGTACTCAGCGTGCTATCAATCTTCCGTCGCGCCCTATTGCCATCTGGGCGGTATCCCTATTCTTGATGCTGTACATGTCCACATATCCTCTACAGCCTCTTGTAGGTCTAGAATTTACGGGCGTTTACATGTTTGCAGGTATGACGATGGGGCTTACGATGGTTCTCCCTATTGTTCTAGGAACGATCAGCGCCTGGTACCTCAATGAGGGCTATGAGTGGGCGCGAGTGGTGATTATTATCGAGGGTGCGTTACGCATGCTTCTGGACATTGTGGTTGTAGCTCTCTTTTATCACGTCTTTTTGACCGACGATTATAGTACGCAAGCGGCCAGGGTTATGTTTTTTGGCCCGTTTATGACCCTTCACGTCTTCTACGCGAAGATAGCTTTTGACTTCATCAGCCGCATCCTCATTATTGTTCTTCTCTGCCAGCCGCAGGTGGGGCGGTACATCCAAATGCGTGGAGGCCTGCGACGCATGGGCGTAAAGTAACCTCGCGGAGGTGTAGCTGGCTTCCGGGGGCATCACCTCCACCGGGTTTGAGAGAACGCAAAAAGGTGGGGATACCAGACGGTATCCCCACCTTTTCTCATCCCCGGCTCAGTAGCCGAGAAGGACTCACATATTACTCAGCAGATTCCTGCTTTGCCTTCGAGCGGCCACGCAGGTACTCGATAATAACCGGTACCACAGAAACCGCCACAATAATCACAGCAATGTACTCAATGTTGTTGTGCACGAACGGGATACCGCCCAGCAGCACACCCGCCAGACCAATCAAACCAATCCACGCAACCGCACCAACAACATTCCACAGGTGGAACTTCTTACGGTCGTACGAAGAAATACCAGCCGCAAGAGACACAAAAGTACGAACAATCGGCACGAAACGACCCAGAACCAGAGCCAAACTACCGCGCTTCTGGAAGAACTCCTCAGTAGTGTGCAGGTTCTTGGTGCTCAGAATCTTCGCGTCATCCTTGAAGATCTTACGGCCGTAACGGGCACCAATCTGGTAGCCAACCTCAGCGCCAGCAATAGCAACCAGCACCAGGACCGGGAACGCAACCCACAGGGACAGGCCCATCTGCTCATGCAGCATACCCAGAGCAAAAATCAGGGAGTCACCCGGCAGAACAGGGAAAAGAACACCGGACTCAATAAATACGATAATTGCCGAAACTACCAGAACCCAGGGGCCGGTATCGAGCAGGAACTGCTCAAGGTCGAGACCCAAGAGCGCAACCGGAAGATGCGCCAAAGCGGTGGCAAGAAAAGTCATGAAAAATCCTGAACTGTGAGTGGACCGCACGCACGGATCGGCGGCGGAGTAACACTAGCATAGAAAGCGTACCTATGGTGAACATTGTGCAAAACTATGCGGAGGCTGTGTATTACTGGCACAATTCTACCGGCATTTACGCTGGATGCACGGGTGAGCGAGGCGTAAATCTCCCCACTCGCACAGCGAAACTATGCGAGGTGACGCGGCGCTCGCACGCCTCCCCAAGAAATGACCAACAGCAGAGCCGTGCGATACGGGGTGTGACATGATGGGAAGAGAGCACGGCGCGTCGCGGCGTAGCGATGACCCCAACCACCCACCGTTGGAGAGAACCATGAACCCCCAGCAGTCAGCTTCCAGCCCCGCGGACTCCCTGCGCACCGATTCCCTGCAGGCTGACCCTCTGCACGCTGAAGCCCGCGAAGTGTTGCGCCGCCTCACCGGTGTCGCTGATGCTGAGTTCCACGATGGCCAGTACGAGGCGATTCGCGCCCTCGTCGCCGACCGAGCCCGCACTGTGGTGGTGCAGCGTACCGGCTGGGGTAAGTCCGCCGTCTACTTCATCTCCTCCCTGCTGTTGCGTGCCCGCGGTATGGGCCCGGCGCTTATTGTCTCCCCACTGCTCTCCCTGATGCGTGATCAGGTTGAGGCAGCATCCCGCGCGGGGGTGCGCGCCGCAATGGTGAACTCCGCGAACGTGACCGAATGGGATGAGATCCGCACCCGCCTCGAAACTGATGAGCTCGATGTGCTGCTGGTGGGCCCCGAACGCCTCAATAACCCGGCGTTCCGCGAGCAGTGGCTGCCGGTACGCTGCGAGCACGGCCTGCCGTCCCTGCTGCCGCGCCTGGGCCTGCTTGTTATTGATGAGGCGCACTGTATTTCTGACTGGGGCCATGATTTCCGCCCCGATTACCGACGCATTGGCTTGCTCATTAAGTCTCTGCCTGCAGGGGTTCCGGTGCTGGCGACAACCGCGACCGCTAATGACCGCGTTAGCCGCGATATCGCTGAACAGCTCAGCACTGACACCGCCCCTGTGCACGTAATCCGCGGCCCGCTATCCCGCGAGTCCCTGCGCCTGGGTGTGCTTACCCTGCCTGATGAGGCGCAACGTATCGGCTGGCTACTCACGCACCTGAACGACCTGCCCGGATCCGGCATTATCTACACGCTGACTGTCTCTGCTGCAGAAGATACCGCAAACGCTCTGCGTGCCAGCGGCTACGAGGTTCTCGCCTACACGGGTAAAACCGACCCCGATGAGCGCCTGGTTGCGGAGCAGGCGCTCAAGGAAAACCGTGTCAAGGCTCTTGTGGCGACGAGTGCCCTCGGTATGGGTTTTGATAAGCCTGATTTGGGTTTTGTGGTGCACCTGGGCGCGCCGTCGTCTGCGGTGAGCTACTACCAGCAGATTGGTCGTGCCGGTCGAGGTGCCGTCAACGCTGATGTTTTGCTCCTGCCCGGTCGTGAAGACCGCGCCATTTGGGAGTATTTTGCGACCGCCTCCATGCCTAACGAGGAGCAGGCGCTGGCTGTTCTTGATGCGCTGGCTCAGGCCCCGGAGGGGTTGAGCATTACCGCTTTGGAGGCGCGCGTTCAACTGCGCCGCTCAACCCTGGAGCTTCTGCTGAAGGTGCTGGATGTTGAGGGCGCCGTCGTGAAGGAAGGCAACTATTGGCGTCGAACCTCTTCGCCGTGGCGGTACGATAACGCTCGCTATGCGGCGGTGGCGCAGGCACGTGTGCTGGAGCAGAACGCCATGCTCGAGTATGAATGTACTAGTCAGTGCCGCATGCTTTTCCTGGCTCAGCAGCTTGATGATGCTTCCGCTGTTGCGTGCGGTCGTTGCGATGTGTGCGCGGGCCCCTGGTACCCGGTGGAGGTCCCCACTGAGGCACTGCAGGCGGCACAGAGCAGCTTCAACACGGTCGGTGTGCCGTTGCAGCCGCGTCGTATGTGGCCGAGCGGGTTGGATCAGCTGATGGGTGCGGATGCGCCACGCGGTCGTATCCGCCCGGAGGAGCAGGCTGAGCCCGGTTATGCGTTGGCGCGTCTGAGCGACATGGGGTACGGCACTCGCCTGCGTGAGCTTCTGGCGACGAATGAACTGGGCGAGCCGGTTGATTCTGAGGTTCCTGCCGAGCTGGGTCGTGCCTGCGTGAAGGTGCTTGCGGCTTGGGAATGGGCTGAGGCGGGTCGTCCGGTGGCGGTGCTGACTCTGCCTTCGCCGGTGCGCCCGCGCTTGGCTCAGTCTCTGGGTCGGGGGCTTGCGTCGGTGGGGCGCCTGGTGGATTTGGGTCAGGTTTCTCTGGTGGATGAGCCCCGTTTCTTTGGCGGTAATAGTGCGTTCCGTTGCGCGGACGTGGTGCGCTCGTACCGGGTTCCTGCTGAGGTTCTGGACTATGTGCGTGAGCATCAGTGCCCGGTTCTACTGGTTTCTGATGTGGTGGATTCGCGGTGGGCGTTTACTGCGGTGGCTCGCGAGCTGAGGTTGGCGGGCGCTTCTGCGGTGTATCCTTTCTCTTTGGCTGCTACTCACTAGTCGCGCTCGATAATGCTTCATTTATTCCCCTGACGAGGATTTATGTCATATTCGGAATATTCAAAATTAACGGTCACTGATGGTTCCTCCGCTGTGCTCAGCGATATTCCCTCTCGCTCTGAACACAGTGAGTGGATGGCGCACGCCCTCGTTGAGGGTGCCGCCGCTGGTGAGCGTGGCGAGATTCCTATCGGCGCCGTGGTGGTGGATGAGCAGGGCATCATTATTGGTTCAGCGGGCAATACCCGCGAGCAGGAGCATGACCCCAGCGCCCATGCGGAGGTGAATGCGATTCGTCAGGCGGCGGCGCATCGTGGGCAGTGGCGCCTGGACGGTTGCACCCTGGTCGTGACCGTGGAGCCGTGCCTGATGTGTGCCGGCACGATTTTGGCGTCGCGCGTTTCGACGGTGGTTTTTGGTGCCTGGGAGGAGAAGACGGGGGCTGCTGGTAGCCGTTACGATGTGCTGCGTGACGGCAAGGTCGCTCCGGCTCCCGAGGTGTATGCGGGGGTGCGTGCTGATGAGTGCGCGCAGCTGATGGTGGACTTCTTTAAGGAACGCCGCCCCTAACCGTCACCCGTGGTGGCGCTTCAGGAACTGTTTTGTATAACGTGGAAAGCTGCGTGAGAACGCGTGGCTTTCCGCGTTATTTGTACGAAACCCCCATTTATTTGAAAAATACTTCAAAAATTTCAAAATTGGTACCCAATTTCAGGCAAAAAGCCCACTACATCACACATGTCCGGGTCTACCATATATAGGCACTGGAGCCTCCGTCTGCCCGTGACTGAAAATAGATACCCCACGCAACCTGCGGAGTGCTCCCCAAAACTCACCTGAACCGTCCTGTATTTAAAGGGGATTTATTCGTGCTTCGCGTTGACAATATTTGGGCTAAGGGGCGTCACCACGCCCTTTTTGGTCGTACCTCTTTTTCTGTAAATCAGGGCGAGGTCATCATTATTCAGGCGGATAGCCAGATGGAGCGCACCTCGCTGGGTTTGGCTCTTACCGGCCGTTTGCCTCTGTCGGGTGGCGAGATTTTTTGGAGCGATGGTGATGCGGAGCCGCAGCCGATTTCGATGAAGAAGCTGCGTCGTATCAGTGACATTATCGACTCTCCTGACGTGACCGCCCCCGAGCAGCACATGCGTGTGCACGATTACGTGTCTGAGATGCTCTCCTATAATCTGCCGGTTTTTGGTCGTTCCCGTGCGAGCCGCTGGCTGAAGGAACGCGGTCTTGAGGACCTGGACGGCCTGTGGATGGATGAGCTTGATGGTGAGATGAACATTGAGCTGATGGCGGCTTTGGCGCAGGCGAGTCCTTCGGACCTGCTGGTTTTTGATACGCCCTCCCGTCATTTGAACCACACCTATATGTGGCTTCCTTACCTGGAGGAGCTTGCCACTGACGAGGATCGCCCTCGCACTGTGGTGGCGATTGTTCCGCATATTTCGGAGTCCTGGCAGGGCGCCCGTGCTGTGGTGGGTAGTGTTCACATGGATCAGGACGGCGAGTTTGAGCCGGCTGAGGAGCCTGTAGAAGAGCTGACTGAGACGGAAGCGCTGACTGCGGCAGAAGAACTAACCCAGACCGAGCCTGTGATTGACGTGATTGAGGTGCGTGAGGTGGAGGAAATCCCCGCGGCCTCTTCGATTTCCCTCACCCCCGCGGTATCCGGCACTTCCGGAGCCGCTCAGACCACTGACCATAAGACTGATAACCAGAAGACCGGCAACCAGAAGACTGTTGCCCAGAAGACCGCTGAGAAGGAGTAAGAATGACTGTTCTGCGTGTGGCTCTTGTTGAGCTTAAGCGCCTGACCAGCGGTGTTTTGCCGGTTCTGGTGCTTCTTGCTATGTCTTGCATCCCGCTGCTGTACGGCGCCCTGTACCTGTACGGTAACTGGGATGCTTACGGCAATGTGAATGGCATTGTGGGTGCTCTCGTGGTTGAGGATGAGGGCGCGACGGATTCCGAAGGTAAGCAGGTGAATACCGGTGCTGACGTGAAGAAGAATCTTCTGGATGCTGGCACGTTTGATTGGCGTCAGGTGCAGACTCGTACTGAGGCTGTCGAGGGTGTGGAGAACGGCACCTATGACTTTGCGATGGTGATTCCGAAGGATTTCTCGCGTAATTTGCAGGGTGCCGGTTCGTTTAAGCCTGATGCTGACGGTAAGACGGGCCCTATTGATGCGCGTTCGGCGGGTATTGAGGTCATTACGAATGATGCCAATAACTATGTGCTGACGAATATTGTCACGAAGGCGGGCACTGCGGTGCGTGATTCGGTGGCGGAGAAGGTCGGTAATTCTACGGCGAATTCGCTGTTGGCTAGCTTCACGACGATTCATTCGAAGATGGGTGAGGCTGCTGATGGTGCGTCGAAGGTGAATAACGGCACGGTGAAGCTGGCGGATGCTATCACTCAGCTGAAGGACGGCACTGCCACGGTGAATGATGGTGCCGTGAAGCTGAAGGACGGCACCTCCTCCTTGGCTGATGGTCAGTCCCAGTTGTTGGATGGTCAGAAGCAGTTGGCGGAGGGTGCCGCGAAGCTTGCTGATGGTGTGTCGACTTTGGATTCTGGCGCGGCGAAGCTGGATTCTGGTGCGTCGAAGCTTGCCGATGGCGCTTCGAGTTTGAAGGATGGTTCGTCGACTTTGGCTTCGGCTGCGGCGTCTGCTTCTGATGGTGCAGCGAAGCTGAAGGACGGTTCGGCGACCCTGGCTGAGGGTACTGCGAGCTTGAAGAGTGGTTCGGCTTCGGTTGCGAAGGGCGCTAATGATTTGGCCTCTGGCATTCATCAGTTGCGTGAAGGTATGGATCAGGCGGGTATTCGTGAGTTGCCGGCCGAGTTGAACGCGATGTGCATGCGCCTGCATGAGACGGATACGTCTGCCGGTAGTGGCGATTTTGGTCGTGATCTGTCGAATACTGTGGTGTCTGCGAGTGCGCAGAAGGTGCGTGCTCAGGTGACTCCGCTGGTTGAGGCGGGTACGTTGACTCAGGAGCAGGCTGATCAGCTGGTGGCTGCTGTTGATTCTGAGGAGACGAAGAATGAGGTTGCTGAGCTGAATCAGAAGGCTCTGCAGTCGCACCTGGCTACTCGTGATGCTGCCGCTGCTGATGCCCTGTCGAAGCTGAGCGCATTGAAGTCGAGCCATTGTATTTCTGATGGTTCGTCGTCGACTGCGGTGAAGATTCAGACTTTGGTTGCTGGCGTGGATTCGCTGGATTCCGGTGCGTCTTCGCTTGCCAAGGGCGCTTCGTCGGTAGCTGATGGTGCTGCTCGTGTGGATGCTGGCGCGTCCTCGTTGGCGTCGGGTTCGGCGAGCCTGGCTGATGGTAATTCTAAGATTGCTTCGGGCGCTTCGAGCCTTGCGAGTGGTTCTGCGACTTTGTCTGGTGGTGCTTCTGAGCTGAAGGAGGGTACTGATTCTTTGAAGAGCGGTACTGCCGAGCTGAAGGATGGTAGCGGTACTTTGGCGGAGAAGGAGCAGTCTGCGGTTGAGGGTCAGCAAAAGTTGGCTGATGGCGCGAACGAGCTGAAGGATGGTGCGTCGAAGCTTTCGGACGGTACGGCGAAGCTGTCTGATGGTTCTACTCAGCTGAATAATGGTGCTTCCGAGTTGAAGGATGGTACTTCGTCGCTGGAGAGCGGCCTGGCTTCTGGTGCTAAGCAGGTTCCGAGCCTTGCTCCGACTGATCAGGCGAAGGTTGCGGATACGATGTCGAACCCTGTGACTTTGTCGCAGGAGTCGCTGGCGTCGGCTCGTAACTATGGTGAGGGCATGGGCCCGTTCTTCATGTGCTTGGCCTTGTGGATTGGCGGGTTGATGCTGGTTCAGACGCTGCGCGTGATGAATAACCGTGCGTTGGCTTCGCATGCTCCGTCGATTCGTGTGATGCTCGGTAGCTGGATGCCGTTCGGCCTGGTGGGTATTGCTCAGGCGACTCTGATGTTTGCCGCAATCAAGTTTGGTTTGGGCTTTGAGATGGCTCATCCGTGGCTGGTGTGGCTGTTCCTCTGCTATGTGGCTCTGGTCTTTACCGGTTTCATTCATGGTCTGACGGTGATCTTGGGTGCGCCGGGCAAGCTTGTTGCTTTGGTCATTCTGATTCTGCAGCTGATTACTGCGGGCGGCACGATGCCGTATGAGACTTTGCCTGAGTCGATTCGTTGGATGCATGATTTCTTCCCGATGGGTTATGCGGTGGCGGGTACGCGTCGTTTGGCGTATGGCATTAATGAGTCGAGCCTGTGGGGCATCATGCTGGTTTTGACTCTGTGGGGTCTGGCTGGTCTGATGTTGGGTTACATTGGCACGCGTCGTGATCGTACGTGGTCGCTGAAGAAGCTGGCTCCGGAGATTACGGTGTAACAAACCCTGTTTAGTCGCACCGGGGGAAAACTGTCTAATAAAATAGAGATATATCTGCAAAAAGGGAGGGAGGACTGCTGATGTTGCAGCGCCCAGTCGCTGAAGCTTCAAGTCGTCGTCCCGGCCGTACAGGTAGAACTCAGTTGAAGTTGTTCAACGCTGCTATGGAAATCATGACCGAAAAGGGGCTTGAGTACGCCACTGTTGAAGAGGTGGCTGCCCGGGCGGGTGTTTCTAAGGGAACCGTGTATTACAACTTCGGTTCTAAGAAGACCATGGTGGATCAGCTGGTTCAGTACGGCACGCAGTTGCTGCTGAGCGATGCGCGTCGCGCGGCGTCGGTTCATTCTGATCCGCGTGAGGCGTTGCGGAGTGCTGTTCGCGCCGCGTTCCAGTATCTTGAGGACCGTCCGGGTTTTACTCGGATGTGGCTTTCGGAGGCGTGGAAGGGTGCGGATGGTTGGACTGAGGCGATGAGCGATAACCGTCTGAATCTTCTGGATTTTTTGGAGGAGATGACGGAGGCTGTGGCTCGCCGCTATACGGTTGATACCGCTCAGAATCCTCGTGCGATTGCGATCTCTATGTTCGGCGCGATTTACATGTTTGCTATGGATCGTGAAGTGCATCAGGCGGAGCGCAATGCTGAGGATGCAACGCGTGCTGTCATGCTGGTTGTAGATGGGTATATCCGTCATTAGGCGGACCTGTTGGGTCTGTAGACGTAGCCGGGACTTCGGTGTCGGGTGTCGAAAAGGGCACGGTGAAAAGGGGCCGTGAAGAGGGCGACACCCGGCTGCCGCACGTGGTTTTTCTTGCCCTCCTGTTGGGGGTGTGCTATAGTTTTCCACTGTTGGTGGTG
>OBWU01000293.1_pt1 | contig 13017 bp, 6 predicted proteins | sample 1476551 | NCBI WGS metagenome assembly OBWU01 (sample SAMEA2580135, study PRJEB22360) | human gut metagenome | biome: human gut; feature: human-associated habitat; material: faeces | place: Denmark | collected 2008/2010
GCTCGCTGAGCGCGGCTTCGCTATCGAAACGAAGCTGTCCGCACTGAACACCGACCCGTGGGACTTCACCGTCTCCACCGGCGTGGCAACCGGTCAGGATGCGCACTCGGCAAGCACCGCCGCAGCCCCCGCATGGGAACTCTAGAGAGAGAATTCTAGGGGCGAGAACTCTAGAAGAATCCGCGCGGATTCCCTCACCGCGTACTCAGTGCGTAAGAGCCCGGGCACCCCGTCCGTTGTGACGAGGTGCCCGGGCTAGAACCGGCCTGGCCTACTTAGTTAGCAATGCGATACAGGCCAGTAGTGATAGGGTTCATCACGCGATGCCGGTAATAGAACAACATCCAGTCCAATTCAATGCGGGTCACAGCATGATTCGGTTCAAACATGCCAGTCTCGGGAGTAATAACATTCTGCTGGGTAGCCCACAGAATCTCACGGTAGAACGCGGAATCCGGCGTAACATCCGGGAAGGATGAAACACCCGATACTTCCGGTGAACCAGACGCACGGTAAATCATTGCGGCAACGGTTGCATTCGTGAGACCGTCCTCCGCGTGGAACTTTCCGTCAGGTCCGCCGAAGGTAACACCCTTTTCACGAGCCCAAATGTAGGCGGCGTAGTTCGGATCGTCCGTCTTCACATCCGGCCACGGGGAGACTTCAGGAAGGTCCACCTTGGGGCTGCCCTTCATCTCATAAAGGGAGGAAACCAGCTCACCGCGGGTGGCAGGCTGCTTCTGTTCCTCGTCGTTCAGCGATGTCGAAAAGTACATACGTTCCTCTACGGGTACGTAAGCATTCGTGAACCGCTGGACACCCTCAAACTTCAAATCCTGGTGCGCCAAAAGAACGCCGCGGTGCTCCGGGGCAAAACCCACCATCGGGGTAATGAGAGTCTTATCCGTCTTGCTGGGGTAACCGTAGTCGCTCCACGCCTCAATGACGTACTGCTTGGACGGATCCAGCGTGTTCGCGGGAATCTTGAGATTGACGAAAGCGAAGCCTCCCTCCAGGCCCGTCTCGTATTCATCATCACCGTGGACGTAACGCTTCATCTCGCTCATAACCAGGACGGGGGAACCCGTGCCCTTCTCGCGAATGACGTACATCATGCCCTCAACGCCGGGGATGTCAGTCCCTATGAAGCCCTGACCCTGAATCAGCAGTTCCTGGTCCTTCGTGGGGTCCTTCAAAGCGTCGTATTTCAACTTAGGTGCGAAGGTATCGAAGTGATAATCATTGGTGCTCAGACCGTGATGCGTCACAACGTTCTTGCGAGCCCAGATATCCTGAACGGTTGACTGCGGCTGGCCCTCGGGCTCGGCAAGGATGCCAACCTCGTAACGCACCTTGTCCAGAGTCATATCCGGGAAATACTCCGTGAGAGTGTAGTAACTCGGCAAAGTATTAGCTTCAACCTTCAGCGGGGCGACAAAGGTGCCGTCATCGTCAATGGTGAAGTCCTTGCCCTCTTCAAACCGCAAGAGGGTATCGGTCACCTGATGGGCGTTGTAGGGGACGTTCTCCTCGGGCGCGATGTAGATGACTACCTTGCCGTGCTGCTTGCGCCACTCCTTGGTGAAGCCGGTGCCCAGAACCGTAATTTTACTGTCCTCACCGGTGTACAGGCCGTCGCCCTCTTGCTCGAAGACGTCACGGCCGTCCTGGTAGTAGTAATCCTCATAGACAACGGTGAAAGACGGCTCATCCGCGACGTCCTGAGTTGCAGGGGTGGGGGTATTGGCAGTCGGTGCGTTAGCAACGGGCGCGTTTGCGGTGGGCGCTGCGTCCTGGGCTAACGCCGGGGTCAGCGGCAGGACCATCGCGCTCGCCAGTACGAGCGCGCTACAGTTGCGGGCCGCGTGGAAGAATGAAGACTTAGAGTTCGGAAGCGAGGACATGAGACATCCTTAAAGTTGTTTCTCCGGGGCTACGCGAGCTCGCCGGTAGGTAGGGAATCTACCGTTGAATCTGCGCACGCCCCATGAGAAAAGTGGTTGAAAATCCCCCTCGGTTTCGGGGATATTCTCACCCTATCAAAGCGTTGAACGATTGTCAGGAAACACTCAAGGAATACTTTAAGGTTTCGAGAAATCTCACACCGCGGTAGCTGTTAAAAGCTGAACCCCGCGCCCCCGAACAGAAAACCATTCGGGAACACGGGGGATTCAGAGAACTATCCGATGCGCCGCACTCGCCCTCAAGGTAAAACCCGAGGGGGACGCGGGCGGGCTAAACGACCTTACTTAGCGCGAGCCTGGAACGCCTCAATCAGAGTCTCCAGCTCACCATGAGTCACCATGTGCTGAGCGTCAAAAGCGCCGCTAGCGTTCAGCACCACCTTGTTCTGCTGAGCCCACAGAATCTCACGGTAGAACGCCGAACCCGGAGCCACATCGCTGTAGGGAGAGTTGCCCGTCACCGCAGGAGAACCAGCCGCACGGTAGGCGAACGCCGCAACGGTAGCATTCGAAATGCCGGCATCAGCATGGAACTTGCCGTCCGACCAGCCGAAGGTAATACCCTTCTGACGAGCCCACACGTACGCCGGGAAGTTCGGGTCGTCGGTCTTCACATCCGGCCAGGGGGAAGTCTCAGGCAGCTTCACCTCGGGGGTGCCTGCCTGGATGTACAGGGCAGCCGCGAGCTCACCGCGAGTTGCGGGGGTCTTCAGCTTCTCATCAGAAGGAGCAGGCTTCTGATCGTCGTCCTTCTTGGGATCCTGAGCGTTGGGCAGGTTCGCATCCTTGTAACCGTTCGTGCCGTTCAGGTCCAGGTCCTGCCATGCGAGCAGGGTACCGCGGCCCTCGGTGGACTTGCCCACGACCGGTGCGAGCAGCTCGCCCGTCTCGCTGTAACCGTCATTAGCCCAAACCTCAATCACGTACTTCTTCGAAGCATTCAGAGTGTTCGCCGGAAGATGCACGTTACCGTACAGGTTGCCGTCACGGTACGCCGAAGACTCGGTGGGGTGGTCAAACTCGATGATGTTGCTGGTTGCCAGAACCGGGGTGTTCGAGCCCTTCTCACGAACCACGAACTGGACACCCTTAACGGAGTGGATATCGCCGTGGAAGCCCTGAGCGCCAACGTTCAAATCCTGCGATTTTGCGGGATCAGCCACACCGTTGTAGCCCAGGCGCGGTGCGAACGGTTCCGGCTTCTCAGCCAGAGTGTTCAGAACCTGGGTGCTCACCACATTCTTGCTGACCCACAGCTCCTGAGCGGTCAGCGGCTTCTGGTCCTTCTGCTCAGCAACCACGTGAATCTCGTAGCGGACATCGTACTTGGTGCCGCCGGTCGGATCGTGGAAGTTGTCGTCATCAACGAAGTAGTAGGCGGCAAGATCGTACGCCTCAACCTTCAGGTCAGCCTCAAAAGTGCCGTCATCGGCAATGGTGAAGTCCTGACCCTCCACAAAACGCAGCATCTTCGAAGTCGGAATCTCGTAGCCGGACGGTGCGTAGTTCGCGGGGGCAATGTACAGTGCCACGGTGCCGTGCTGGGCACGCCACTCCTTGGTGTAGCCGGTACCCTTCACATGAACGGTACCGCCCTCGGTCGTGATGAGGAAGGGGTTCACGCCGTCGTACTTGTAACCGTCAGGGATGGATACATCCAGGGTCGGGGTAGCCGCAGCGACCTGGTGAGCAGCCTGAGGGGTAGCGGCGGCAACGGCTGCATCAGCGGAGATTCCGACACCGGGGGAGGGAGCCGCATTCTGAGCCAGTGCCGGGGCCATCGGCAGAACCATAGCACTAGCCAACGCCAACGCGCCGCAGCTCTGAGCTGCGCGGAGGAAAGAGGACTTAGAGTTCGGAAGCGAGGACATAACACATCCTTAAAAGTTGTTTCTCGCAGGGTCCTGGGGGGGGCAACGGCGGGTAGGGAATTCGCCGTTGAATCTGCACACACCCTATGCGAAAAGTGGTTGAAAGCCCCGTCGGTTTCGGGGACATTTTCACCCTATCAAACCCTCAGGCAGATGTCAGAGAACACTCAAGAGAAGCTTGAAGGTTTTGAGGCATTTCACAGGTTGATATCCCTAAAGCAAAGCCCCGCGTTCCTGCGTATAAAAACCTACACAGGAACGCGGGGTTAGCGCTAGTCCACCTTACTTAATCAAGCAGCTCAGGATGAGTGACATGAGTCATGAAATAGAACATCATCCATGCTAGCTCAAGGCGATTCACAGTCTGCGATGCCTCAAAAGTACCGGTGTAGGGATTGATAATACCCTGCTGGGTCACCCACAGAATCTCGCGGTAGAACGCGGAATCCGGCTTAACATCCGGGAAGGATGAAACACCCTGCACAGTCGGCGAACCAGCCGCGCGATATGTCAGCGCAGCAACGGTAGCACGTGAAATACCGGCATCCGCGTGGAACTTGCCGTCCGACCAGCCGAAAGTAATGCCCTTCTCACGAGCCCAAATGTAGGCGGCGTAGTTCGGATTGTCAGTCTTTACATCCGGCCACGGGGAGACCTCAGGAAGGTCCACCTTGGGGCTGTCACTCTTCTCATAGAGGAGGGAAACCAGCTCGCCGCGGGTAGCGGGCTGTTTCTCCTCCTCATCTGTAAGCGAATTCGAAAAGTACTCGCGTCGTGCATCAGGCACATCAGCACGCGTGAACTGCTGGACACCCTCAAACTTCAAATCCATACTGGTCAAATAGCCACCGCGGTGCTCCGGTGCGTAACCCACCAGCGGGGTGATGAGAGTCTTATCCGTCTGGCTGACATAGCCGTAGTCGCTGCGCGCCTCAATAACGTACTCCTTGGAAGGATCCAGAGTGTTCGCCGGAATCTTGATGGTGATGAAAGCGAAGCCTCCCTCCAAGAAGTTAGTGTAGTTTTCCTTGTCGTATTGGTAGTACTTCATATCGCTCATGGCCAGGACCGGGGAACCGGTACTCTTCTCACGAATCAAGTACATCATGCCCTTGCTTCCAGCGAGATCCCCATTGAAGCCCACGCCCTGAATCAGCAGCTCCTCACCAACGAAACCCTCACCCTGAATCAGCAGCTCCTGATCCTTCGTGGTATCCTTCAGGGCATCATACTTCCACTTAGGTGCCATGACTTCAGGATGGTAAGCGCGGGTGTACATCGGGTGGTGAGCGATAACGTTCTTGCGAGCCCAAATATCCTCAATGCTCGACTGGGGCTGACCCTTAGCCTCGGTCAAAATACCCGTCTCGTAACGCACCTCGTCCAGGGTGATACCCGGGAAATAATCGATGGGAGTGTAGAAATTTTCCAGAGCATTAGCCTTGATGGTCAGCTTTGCCTCAAAAGTGCCATCATCGGCAATGGTGAAATCCTTACCCTCTTCAAAACGGAGCATCGACGTGGAAGGCTCAGCGTTACCGGGGCGGTCCTTCGTAGCAGCAATGTAGAAGACAACGGTGCCGTGCTGCTCACGCCACTGCTTGGTGAAACCGGCACCCTTCAGGGTCACGGTGCCACCCTCGCCGGTGTACAGAATACCGTCATAATCAGTGGAGTACGTCGGCTGTGCCGCTGCATCCTGAGCAGCCGGCTTGGGGGTCACAGCATTTGCCACCGGTGCATTAGCAACAGGTGCCGCATCCTGGGCGAGTGCCGGAGTCATCGGCAGAACCATAGCTCCAGCCAGCACCAGTGCGCCGCAACCCTGCGCCGCACGGAGGAAAGAAGACTTAGAGTTCGGAAGCGAGGACATACATCATCCTTACGGGTCGTACCCATCGGGATGATGCAGGTTCATAGGGTTTCTGGGGGTGAGAAATCTCCGTTGAATCTGCGCCAACCCAATGAGAAAAGTGGTCGAATATCCCCATCGGTTTCGGGGACATTTTCACCCTATCAAAGCGTTGAACAGATGTCAGGAAACACTCAAGAGAGGCTTTAAGGGTCTGATGGGTTTTACAGGGTGAGCCAGAATTAAGAACTGAACCCAGCAAGCTAAACTCAGCACGTTAAACCCCGAAAACAGAACCCCGTGCTCCCGAATAGAAAACCATTCGGGAACACGGGGTTACTCGTGCGACTAGTGTCGACAAGCAGAGCCAGTTTAGCGGGCCAGCTTATCGAGACTGGAAAGCAGTCAGAACAGTTTCCAGGTGGCCGCGAGTCAGCAGCTGCTTAGGAAGGAAATAGTGACCACCGTACACAGTAGGCAAATTCTGGCTAGCCCACACAATCTCACGGTAGAACGCAGAACCAGGCTTAACATCCACGTAGGGGGAATCACCCTTCACCGCAGGAGAACCAGACGCACGGTAAGTAAACGCCGCAACCGTAGCGTTCGAAATGCCGGCATCCGCGTGGAACTTGCCATCCGACCAGCCGTAGCTGATGCCCTTCTCACGAACCCAAATGTACGCAGCGTAGTTCGGGTCGTCAGTCTTCACGTCCGGCCAGGGAGAGACTTCCGGCAGCTTCACCTCGGGGGCGCCAGCCTGAAGGTACAGAGCCACCGCCAGCTCACCGCGGGTAGCGCGTTCCTTGCGCTGCTCATCGGTCAAGCTAGGCTTCTTATCCTCAACAGCGTCAGAGCCCTTGAAATTCAGGTCCTGAGAAGCCAACAGCTCACCGCGACCCTCGGGCGCCTTACCCACAACGGGGGCAAGGAACTCGCCGCTCTCGCTGTAGCCGTCATTAGCCCAGACCTCCACCACGTACTTCTTCGAAGCATCCAAAGTGTTAGCCGGAACCTTCACGGTGCCGTTCACTACGCCGTTCACATACTCAAAGGCACGGTCGTGGTGGTTGTACTCAATGATGTCGCTGGTCGCCAGAACAGGGGTGTTCGAACCCTTCTCACGGATTACATACTGAACACCCTTGACGGAGTGAATCTCACCGTAGAAACCGGTACCCGAGAAGTAAATGTCCTGATCAGTGGTGGTATCGCCAAGAGCCTTGTATTCCACCTTGGGGGCAAACGGACTGGGACGGAACGCCTGAGTTTGCACTGCAATACGGCGAATCACATTCTTGCCAGCCCATAGATCCTCAATGGTCAGCTGGGGCTGACCCTGCTGCTCAGCAACCAGGTCAACCTCGTAACGCACATCGTAAGTCGGGATACCGGGGAAGTAGTAGCGAGGCTCATAGTAGCGCTGAAGCACGTCCGGCTTGACCGTCAGCTGAGCATCCAGGGTGCCGTCCTCAGCAATGGTGAAGTCCTTACCCTCCTCAAAACGTAGCGGCGTATCATCAGCGGGCAGTAGGCTACCGTCGGGAACACCCTGAGAAGCGGCCAGGTAAACCGCCACCTTGCCGTGCTTTTCACGCCACTCCTTAGTGAAACCCGAACCCTTCACGTGGACGGTACCGCCCTCAAAGGTGTACAGCAGCTGAGCCTTGCCGTCGTACAGAACCTCGAACGTCGGAGCGTCCTCCTGGGTGGCCTTAGCGCCCGGAACATCCGCAGCCGTCGTGCCGTCAGAACCATTGAAGTTCAGCGTCTGAGAAGCGAGCAGAGTACCGCGGCCCTCGGGTGCCTTGCCAACAACGGGGGTCACCAGGTCTTCGCTACCCTCCTGGTAGCCGTTGTTGCCCCATACCTCGACAACGTACTGCTTTGCCTTATTCAGGGTGTTAGCGGGAATCTTAACGTTACCGTTGAGGAGCCCATGCTGGTACTGGGACGAATACTCGGGGTCGTTGTACTCGATGATGTCGCTAATAGCCAGGACGGGGGTGTTCGAGCCCTTCTCACGCACAACAATCTGAACACCCTTCGGGGAGTTAATATCGCCGTTGAAACCCCAACCTGAGAAGTTCAGAACCTGATCGTTACCGGTATCCTTCAAAGCGTTGTAGCTCCAATGAGGAGCGAACTCATCAGAAGTAGCAACAGGATTCTCGCGGACGCGATGATCCGGCAGGGAACCAGCAACAGCCGCCGCAGGAGCATCCGCAACAACATTCTGAGCAATCGCAGGAGACATCGGCAGAACCATCGCGCCAGCCAACGCCAATGCACCGCAACCCCGTGCTGCACGGAAGAAGGACGAAGCCTTGAAATTCGGAAGAGCGGACATAATCATTCCTTATCGGTCGAACCCATCGCGCCGATGCAGTTTCTAAAAGGTGGTGAGGAATCTTCGTCGAATCTGCGCCAACCCAATGAGAAATGGTCGAATATCCCCGTCGATTCAGGGGACACTCTCACCCTAGCAAAGGGTTGAACAGATGTCAGGAACACTCAAGAGAGACTTGAAGGTTCTGAGGGTTTTCCCAGGTTGACCAGCCGCTAAGAACCCAGCATGCTGAACTTCGAAAAACAGAACCCCGTGCTCCCGAACAGAAAAACCATTCGGGAACACGGGGCTGCCAAATACACTAACCAAGCACTAAAACGAAGCGTGAAACGAGGAAGCGTGAAAACTATGAAGTGCGAAAACTACGAAGTGCGGAAGTATAGGTACATCATCATCGCAACACGACCACGAGACGTTTGAGCCGTCGGCTCAAAAGCATTACCCTCAGACACCGTCGACACACCATGGCGAGACGCCCACACAATCTGACGGTAGAACGGAGTCGCAGACGAAACATCGCTAAACGGGGAAGTACCCGACATCTGAATCTTCTGCGCACCATCAGCACGGTACAGAAGCGCCGCAGCGGAAGCATTCGACAGGCGCGCCTCCGCATGGAACTTACCATCAACCCAACCGGACGTAATACGCTCCTGACGCGCCCACAGGTACGCATCATAGTTCGGGTCAGACTCATCAACATCCGCATACGGCGAATGCTCCGGACGAGTCACCGCCGGCGAACCCGCCAGCTTATAGAACATGGTGATCAACTCGCCACGAGTCACTGGATCCTCAGCACCAAAATGGCCCTCAGAAACCGGCTCCATCGTCTGAATGCGAACAGCCCAACGGATACCCGCATAGTACGCAGAATCCTCAGGGGCATCAGCAAAAATAGTGTTCGCATCCGGCGCGGTCACGGACGGACGCAGAATCTTCGGGCCCTGCGTCGAAGAACTCGACACCAAGACAGGTGCAGAAGTTGCCGAAGCGGGCGCCGGCGCAGCAGTATCCGCCGAAGAAAGACGCGCCTCCGACGAATCATAAAAAGAGAAAAGAGGTGAGAACGGCAGATACAAAACACCCGCCAGTGCCACAGCGCCAACAGCCAGCTCAATACGGCGGCGCTTACGCTTCTTCGACTCAGCCTGAGAAGAAGCCTCGGAGGTGCCCTCCGGTGCCAGCAGAGGTGCAGAAGAATTATGGGCAGTATCAGTCGACTGCTTAAAATTCTGGGACATAAATCCTCAATGTGGTTGATGTATCGGTGTGTGATGGGCTCCCTCTAGTTCTACGCACCCAGCCGGATAAGGGTGCGCACCAGGGGGGCGCAACAGTCCTAAGCATAAACCACAGATTGAAAAATATTAATTTACACTCCATAGAACATTCTTAAAAAGGGGAGTAGAGCACCCCAAAAATCCGCCCAATAGCGGGTACCGCATGAGGTGCGCCCCACATGCGGTACAGCCCACATTAGCGTGTTAGCCGGCAAAAATACCTCGAAAAACCGCGGAACAGCACCGGACAACAGCCCAGCTCACCACACCCCTACAGATACCCTGCAGACACCTCATAAACACCCCGCAAGAGCACAAAAAAGCCGGGCCAGCGGTGATGAAACCAATGTTTCATCGCCGCCAGCCCGGCATAATCTCTAGAACCTAGAAGCTAAACCCAGTGAACTAGCAAAACCCTAGCGAACCTTGTAGTTCATCAAGAAACCAGCCAGCTCACCACGGCTCACCAGCGCAGACGGGTGGTACTCAGAACCCGGGAAAACCTGCAGCTTCTGCTGCTTAGCCCAAGTAATCTCACGGTAGAACGCAGAGCCGACCTTTACATCGGTGTACGGCGCCTCAGTCGCAGCAACCGACTTCTTACCATCAAAACGGTACAGGAACGCCGCAACAGTAGCGTTAGACACAGACGCATTCGCGTGGAACTTACCATCAGACCAGCCGAAAGTAATGCCCTTCTGACGAGCCCAAATGTACGCAGCGTAGTTCGGGTCATCAGTCTTCACATCCGGGTACGGGCTAGTAGCCGGCAGGGTAACCTTCGGGGAACCAGCCATACGGTACAGTGCAACAGTCAGCTCACCGCGGGTCGCATCATCATTAACGCCGAACCAATCCTTCTCACGAGAATCAATCAGATTCTGATCAGCAGCCCACAGAACAGCCTTGTGGTTCGTGTGAGCAGCCGGAACATCAGCGAAACGCTCACGAGCCTTCTTGTTCGCAGACTCACCGGTCAGAGTCAGGTAATCAGCCGCGATGCGCTCACGCTGACCATCGGCGTAGTTCACGGTCACGAAAATAGCGTAGTGGCTATCAGCATCCAGTTTGGTGCCGTCAACGTTAACGGTCGTCTCAAACGCGCCGGTCGCCACACGGTCAGCGCTCAGAGTGATGCTCTCCAGCGCCTCACCGGTCGGGTTGCCGTCAGCCTCAGCCTCAGAGAACAGCACGTTCACGGTAGCGCCAGCCGGAACCTTGAAATCCTTACCCTTCACACGGATAGTGGTCGAAGAGCTCAAATCCACCTTGTCAGTGCTCAAAGAAACCGAAGGAGACTCCTTCTTAACGTTCTCGCCGTTCACCGGAACAAACGCCTGAGTGCTCAGCGCCTGGCTGTTCGCCTCATCGTTATCTTCCGGAACGTTGAACTCGAAAGTCTGCACAACATAGGAGCTACCAGACTTCAGGGTGCCCGCCGGGATGTCCAGAACAGTCGAGAAACGACCGTTGGTGTAACCCATGTACTGACCAAAGAAAGCAGAGTAGGAGGTGAACTTAGCCTCCGACTGAGCCAGCGCGGGGCCGGTCGCCTTACCGGTCGCCGGATCAACCGCACGAACCGCAACAATCAGCGACTCGCTACCGTTGTACGAAATGTTCTGGAAACCAGCACCGTTCACTGTGACCTTAGCGTTCTCAGAAGCATTCACCGACGAAGCGCTGTACGACAGGGTCGGGGAATCAACGGTGGGAACATCCGCAACCTTCAGTTCAGTACGAACCTCATCCGCAGGAATCCAGCCGTCTTCAGCATCATCGCGGTAACCGAGCACAACATCGAAGGACGAGCCATTGGCCTCCAGATAGTTAGCGCCGATAGAAGCGGTCAGGTTCACGGTGCCGTCAGCCGCAAAGGCGGAGGCGGGAACATCCTGAACATAGAAGGGGTAATCACGCGGGTGGTGCGGCGGGAAAGCAACGCTTTCACCCTTCGGAACAACGTACAGGCGGAACGACTTGCCCTTAACGAAGTCCTTGGAGAAACCGGAGCCGCTAACCGTCACGTTGCCGCCCTTGAGAATGTCAAAAGTGCCGGAGGTAACCTGCAGACGCTGAGCACCCTGAGCCTCGCCCTGCTCAACAGCCTGGGCTGCTACCGGAGTAGCAGGTGCGGCAAACGCGGGGGAGAGAGGCAAAAGCATAGCGCCAGCCAGGGTGATGGCGCAGCCGCTCTTGGCCATGTTTTTGGGTAGCGCAAAGCGCATGTGGTTGGGAAGTGAGGACATTGTTATCCAATCAGTTTTTATCGGTGTCACGCATCGAGTGTGGTGCGCATAAACACCGTAGCAAATAGTTAAGACATGCCGGAACCGGAAAGGTCATCAGCGCGAAAAATGTCTGTGTGTTTTATTGCATGTCTTAAGGTGAAGTATAGCCTTAAAAAGTATCTGCATGATGTGGAAAATATGCCTAAATAGTGTGCTGATAAGCACAAACGCTGGTCACTGTACAAAAAAGTAAAGCATAAAAATCCACCGCATTCGAAAAATTCGCACCTATGCAACCTCTGCAGGTTGAGAATATTCACAATGCGGTGGGCAAGGCAACATAAAAGTCACCCACAATAAAAGTGGCACATAAACAGAGCCATAAAGTCGCCTATTTGACGAAAGCCAACCAAAATAGCTAACGCCACGGCGAGACACTATGTGAGACGGCTGCCGCCGTGCTCCATGCGGTACAGCATCGTAGCGAGTTCCGTGTGCCCAATAAACGACTGCCCATACGCCTCATAGGTAGACTGTTCGCTGATATAACCCCAAATGTGCTGATCAATCGCCCACTGGGACTCCTTATGGAACGAGTAATGCCAGCCGAGAACAGTATTCCACCCACGTTCAGAAGAACCACCCGGCAGGCTACTCTTCTTTGACGCCGAAGAAACAGGACGAGGTTTCGCCGCAGGAACCTTACCCTGCGCCCTCTGATACCTATACAGGAACGCCACCGCCGAAGAATCGTAAACCTTCGCATCCGGGTGGAAACTACCATCAATCCAACCGAACGTAATACCCTTCTGACGAGCCCAAATATACGCGGCGTAGTCCGGGTCGCTCGGTGCCACATCCGCATATGGACTGGTTGCAGGCAGCTCAACATGAGGTGCGCCCGCCAGACGGTACAGTGCCACCGTGACATCGCGGCGACTCAAAACGGTCTTACTCTCGTCCAGAAGAGCCTGCTGCTTAACCCATTCAAGAGCCGCCTTCTGCTCCTCCGTAGTATTCGCCAAGAGGTCAAGATTCTCAGAAGCCACCGGCTCGACCGTATCCGCCGCGCCATCCTTGCCGGGGATTACCTTTTCCAGAACAACCCTGTAAGACCCCTCATAGTTCAGAGCGCTACCGGGGACGTTCAGCTTCTCCTCCGCGGCACCATCGTGGATGCGCTCAGCGGGAATAACCTGCTCCAAAGCCTTCTCGCCGGTCAGCTCGCCGAAAATATCCGTTGCCTGAACCGAGAAACGGTAATAGCCCTCGGTAAGCTTCGGAAGACCCGAGACACGTGCGGTGAGAGTATTCATCTCCTGATACGGGTTGACGCGCTTATACGGAATGTACAAATCCGGACGCGCTACAGGCTGGTCAGGGTTCGGCTGGTTATCACTCGGCTGCCCCGACCGCACCGGAAGGAACTGCGCAACACTGGCCAGCAAGCTACCGCTGTACTCCTC
>OBWU01000296.1_pt1 | contig 12879 bp, 8 predicted proteins | sample 1476551 | NCBI WGS metagenome assembly OBWU01 (sample SAMEA2580135, study PRJEB22360) | human gut metagenome | biome: human gut; feature: human-associated habitat; material: faeces | place: Denmark | collected 2008/2010
ACGCCGACCCGTTTGCGCAGCGTCGCGCCCGCCACGAAGTGCACCCCGTGGAGGACTTCCTCTTCACCTACTACACGCTCAAGCCCGGCCAGTTTAAGCGCTGGCACCCCGGCGCCGGCATCATCCTGCTGGATGCGCCCGAGCGCGCCTCCTGGCGTTTTTACCGACCCGCCACCGAGCAGGAGCTCCTTGACGCTGGCTGCACCCTGCAGGTTGCGCGCGCCCAGGCGGATGCCGCCTCCGCCGTCACCGTGGACGTCACCGACTTCGTGGAGCGCCGCGCCACCGCCCTCGCCTTCACCCACGAGATCCTGCGTAACACGGCCGCAAAGAAGGGCCAGTTCGGTTGCTTCGGCATGCACGAGTGGGCGATGGCGTACAAGTCGGTGGAGAACAATATTCGCCACGACTACCTACAGCTGCGCCTGGGTGCGGAGGGCACGGACCGCGTGGTGGAGGAGCACCGCATCCGCTGCTCGCACTTTGATGCGTTCCGTTTCTTCATGCCGCAGGCGGCACCGTTGAACGAGCTGCAGCCGACCCGCGAGACGCAGCGCGTCCTGGAACAGCCCGCGTGCCTGCACGCGAATATGGACGTGTACAAGTGGGCGTACAAGCTGCTACCTCTGGTTGATTCAACCCTGGTCATGGATTGTTTCGACCTGGCGTGGGATGCGCGCGAGCTGGACATGCGCGCCGCCCCCTACGATATTCGCGACTGGGGGTACGAGCCGATTCCGGTGGAGACGATCGAGGGCAAGGCTGAATACGTACGCATTCAGCGTGAGCTGTCGGAGCGTTCCATTGGGCTACGTGAGCGCCTGCTTGCGGTGTGCGAGCGCTATCTTCCGCCCCTCGAGGCGTAAAAGACGTGATTCGAGCCTCTTAGGGTATCCACCAACCGAACGCATACCCCCGTTACGGTCGTTAGTACGGTAAGATGAGATACGGCTCATACAGAACCCACGCACCCAAGGAGTGCCCACACATGGCCCGTATTGTTGTTGATGTTATGCTCAAGCCCGAAATTCTTGACCCGCAGGGTAAGGCTATTTCTCACGAGCTGCCCCGTATCGGCGTTGATTCCTTCGTTGATGTTCGCCAGGGTAAGCGCTTCGAGCTGACCGTCGAGGGTGAGGCAACCGAGGAGCACCTCGCAGCTGCCCGCAAGGCTGCTGAAGAGTTGCTCTCGAACCCCGTCATCGAAGACGTTGTGAACGTTTCGGTTCTGGAGGACTAATACCTATGGCAGAGTCCCTCGCACCCACTGAAGTCCCCCTGGTTGGCGACTTCTCTAGCTACTCCCCGAACCCCACTTTCGCTGACGCACGCGTTGGCGTGGTGACTTTCCCCGGCACCCTGGATGACCGTGACGCTGCGCGTGCTGTCCGTCTGGCTGGCGGTACCGTCGTTGAGCTGTGGCACGACGACGCTGATTTGAAGAACGTTGATGCCGTCATTATTCCTGGCGGTTTCTCCTACGGTGACTACCTGCGTGCTGGCGCTATTGCTGCGAAGGCTCCCGTGATGCGTTCGGTGATTGATGCCGCTAACGCTGCTGGTACCTCCGGTTCTGCTCCCCTGCCTGTTCTGGGTATTTGCAATGGTTTCCAGATTCTGACTGAGTCTCACCTGCTGCCCGGTTCGATGATTAAGAACGATCACCGCAAGTTCATTTGCCGTGACCAGATTCTGCGCATTGAGAATAACTCCACCTCCTGGACGAGCAACTACGCTGCTGGCCAGGAGATTGTCGTCCCCCTGAAGAACCAGGACGGTCAGTACGTTGCTGATCCGAAGACTCTGGAGGCGCTGGAGGCTGAGGGCCGCGTGGTGTTCCGCTACGTTGGTTTCAACCCGAACGGTTCCCGTAACGACATTGCTGGTATCAGCAATGAGCGCGGTAACGTGGTCGGTCTGATGCCGCACCCGGAGCACGCTGTGGAGCCCGGCTTCGGTCCTTCCTCTTCCGGTTTTGGTGAAGTTTCTCTGCGCGGTGGCGCCGATGGTCTCGGCGTGTTCACCTCCGTTCTTGCCAACCTGATTAACGCCCGCTAACGCACGACAAGGATTCTAAGAAGTTATGAGCGAAAAGCAGTTTAACCTCGACACCGTCGAGCACGCGGCGGCAACCCCGGACACTGAACTCCCCTGGGCTGAACTGGGTCTGAAGGAGAACGAGTTCGAGGATATTAAGGAGATTCTTGGTCGCCGTCCTACCGCGGCTGAGCTGGCAATGTACTCGGTCATGTGGTCCGAGCACTGCTCCTACAAGTCTTCTAAGGTTCATCTGAAGCAGTTCGGTGCGAAGGTCACCGATGAGATGAAGAAGGACCTGATGGTCGGTATCGGTGAGAACGCCGGTGTGACCGATATTGGTGACGGCTGGGCTGTTACCTTCAAGATTGAGTCCCACAACCACCCCTCGTACGTGGAGCCCTACCAGGGTGCTGCGACCGGTGTGGGCGGTATTGTGCGTGACATTATTTCCATGGGTGCACGCCCGATTGCTGTGATGGACCCGCTGCGTTTCGGCGCGATTGATCACCCGGACACCGCCCGCGTTATTGGCGGCGTGGTTGCCGGTATTGGTGGTTACGGTAACTCCCTGGGCCTGCCGAACATCGGCGGCGAGGTTGAGTTCGACTCCTGCTACCAGGCAAACCCGCTGGTCAACGCACTGGCTGTGGGCATTATGCGCCACGAGGACATCCGCCTGGCGAACGCATCGGGTGTGGGCAACAAGGTTGTCCTCTTCGGTGCGCGCACCGGTGGCGACGGCATCGGCGGTGCGTCGGTGCTGGCTTCGGAGTCCTTCGACGACACCAAGCCCTCGAAGCGTCCCGCCGTTCAGGTGGGCGACCCCTTCGCTGAGAAGGTTCTGATTGAGTGCTGCCTGGAGCTGTTCAAGGGCTCCGTGGTTGAGGGTATTCAGGACCTGGGTGCTGCGGGTATTTCCTGCGCAACCAGCGAGCTGGCTTCTAACGGTGAGGGCGGCATGCACGTCGACCTGACCAAGGTTCTGCTGCGTGACCCCACCCTGACCCCGGGCGAGATTCTGATGTCTGAGTCTCAGGAACGCATGATGGCTGTTGTCTCCCCCGAGAACGTGGAGCGTTTCGAGGCCATCATGAACAAGTGGGGCGTGGAGTACTCCTTCCTCGGTGAGGTCACCAACTCTGGCCGCCTGGTCATCGAGTGGGACGGCGAGGTCATCGTGGACGTTGACCCCCGCACCGTCGCACACGACGGCCCCACCTACGAGCGTCCCTACGCTCGCCCCGAGTGGCAGGACGACGTTCAGGCTAACCACTTCACCGGTTCGGCTGCTGACGACTCCCGCCCGCGCGGTGAGGAGCTGGGCGAGGCAATCAAGGCGTTCATGGCGTCCCCGAACATGTGCTCCAAGTCCTGGATTACCAACCAGTACGACCGCTACGTTCAGGGCAACACCGCCCTGTCCATGCCGGACGACGGCGGCGTGGTGCGCGTGGACGAGAACACCAACCTCGGTGTTGCTCTGGCGACCGACGCCTCCCCGCGTTTCACCTACCTGGATCCGTACGAGGGTGCTCGCGCGTCCTTGGCTGAGGCGTACCGTAACGTTGCGACCGTTGGTGCACGCCCCGTGGCTGTGTCTGACTGCCTGAACTTCGGTTCTCCCGAGGACCCGGACGTCATGTGGCAGTTCGCTGAGGCTGTTCGCGGTCTGGCTGATGGCTGCATGGAGCTGGGTGTTCCGGTGACCGGCGGTAACGTGTCCCTGTACAACCAGACCGGTGGCAAGGCTATTAACCCGACCCCCGTGGTGGCGATGATGGGCGTTATGGATGACGTCACCCGCCGCACCCCGTCGGGTTGGGCTCCCGAGCATGACGGTCAGGCTATCTACCTGCTGGGTACCACTCGCGATGAGCTGGACGGCTCCGAGTGGGCTCGCTTCAAGGGTCACTTGGGCGGTCAGCCGCCGAAGGTTGATCTGGCTCTGGAGCGTCAGCTGGGTGACATGCTGGTGAACATGTCTCGTGACGGCATGATTGATGCTGCACACGACGTGTCTGCTGGTGGTCTGGCTGCTGCCCTGTCGGAGGCTTGCCTGCGTTTCAACACCGGTGCCCGCATTGGTCTGGGTGAGGTTGCTGAGCGTGACGGCGTGGACCTGTTCACCCTGCTGTTCTCGGAGTCCCTGGGCCGCGTTGTGGTTTCGGTTCCGCGTTCTGAGGAGGTGCGCTTCAAGGATATGTGCACCGCTCGCCAGTTCCCCTTCGCACGTATTGGTGTGGTGGATGCTGAGTCGAACGCTCTGGACTTCCAGGATGAGGTTTCCATTGACCTGGATGAGCTGCGTGCAGCTCACGAGGGCACTCTCGCTTCTTACTTCGGTGAGGTTGCGAAGGGCTAGTCTTCGACTAGTTTGAGACTAACGCCGAAAGGGGCGGATGCTTGTGAAAGCATCCGCCCCTTTTGTTATGCCCGCAGGCTTGTGCGTTGAGGTGTTCGGTGTTTATGCCTCGGCGACCTTGCGGCCCAGCTGCGCGAACAGGGAGGCGTTGATGCGGAAGCCTTCGATGCATTCTTCGATGAGGGCTTCGCGCTGTTCGTCGGTCAGGGGTGCGTTGTCGAGCAGTTCGCGGTAGCCGTCCTTGAAGACCTTGGGCTTGGGCAGTTCGGTGAAGCGGTACATGCTCAGTGCTTCGGCGGGGATGCCGTAGTGGCGGTTAACGAGTGCTGCGACTGCCTGGCCGCCGGAGAGGTCGCCGAGGTAGCGCAGGTAGTGGTGTGCGAGGTAGCGTTCGGGGGAGTTGACGGTGGCGCGGATGCGCTCTACGTATTCTGCGGTTGCGGGCAGGGGCGCGTCGATGTCGCCGTCCTGGCCGAGTGCGCGGATGTCTGCGCGGATGTATTCTGCGCGGTCGAGGCCGGGGTGGGTGAAGGGTTCGGTGATGGGGTTGGGTTCTGCGCGGTAGTGTGCGGAGACTGCTTCGAGTGCTTCGTAGATGTGCACGTACTGGTTGATGAGGCGCAGGTATGCCTCGGTGTTGAGGGAGCCGCCCATGAGGTCTTCCATGAAGGTGGAGTGTTCGGCGTTGTCGTGGACGTGCTTGGTGCTTTCCTTCAGGCGTGCGGAGAAGCGTTCCTGGGTGGTTTCGGGGGCGGTCACGGTCATTGTGAGTTCCTAAAGTGGGTTGTGGGTGAACAATAAATGTTTTAGTGACACAATGTCACCAAAACCTGTTAATGACATATTGTCACCAAAAACCGGTTTTGGCAATAGCTTTTCAAAAAATTTTGCTAAGGTATACCTCATGTACAAGTCATCCTAGGCATTAAGTTACACAAACGTAGGCTAATAAGGCTAGACTTGATACGAACACCACAATCACAAAATTCAAGGAGACACCGAATGTCTACCCCCTCTCTCACCAAGCGCACTTGGGCGTTCTTGGCTTCAGCAACCATCGGTCTCAGCGGCGTCGCCGGCGTACCCGCGGCCTTCGCAGCTGAAACCAACTCCCACATCAGCGCCGGTGAGGTAACCGCAGCCTCAGAGCAGAGCCTGCAGGACGTCACCGTCAACTGGGGCCTGAAGAAGTCCTTCCGCTCCTACATCAACAGCCCCTTCTCCCAGGGCTCCCAGGAACTGACCGGCGTCACCACCAACGAAGACGGCTCCTACCGCTTCACCTCCGCCGAAGGCACCGTAGCCAACGGCGAATACTCGGTCACCTTCACCGGCTCCTCGATTCACTACACCGCACACCACGGCCTGCTGGAAGTCATCATCTCCGACCTCTCCGTCACCATTAAGGACGGCGTGGGCACCGTGCGCGCCAACGTTCAGTCGCGCCCCTACAACGGCAACACCACCCCGAACGACCTGGTCGAAACCAAGAACATGACCCTCGGTACTTTCAACGCCTCCGGCCTGAAGGTTGAGGGTAACACCATCACCCTGCCCAGCGTTGACGAGGAAAACGGCACCCGTGTCAAGCTTTCCGAAGAGGCGACCGGCGCCTTCGCGGGCTTTTACAAGGCAGGTCAGGAGCTGGATGCACTCAGCTTCTCCGCAACCATCGTGACCAAGGAAGCACCCGCGCCGAGCCCTGAGCCCAGCACTGAACCCAGCGCCGAGCCGACTGCTGCGCCGACCGCAGAGCCTTCCTCCGCACCGACCACCGAGGCGCCCAAGCCTGCCGAGCCCACTTCTGCAGCACCGAGCGCAGCCCCCACGTCTGAGGCTCCCAAGCCTGCTGAGTCTTCCTCCGCGGCACCCTCCTCCCCCGCCGCAACCACCGAACCCAAGCGTGAAGAGAAGGTCACCGGCAACGTCGTCGAGTCCGGCACCCTCAGCTGGGATATTCGTGAGTCGTTCCTGAAGTACCTGACCAGCTTCGCCCACGGCTCCGTGAACGTTGACGGTCTGGAGAAGACCGCGGCAGGCGGCCTGAAGTACACTCAGGCATCCGGCGTGTACAACCCCGAGACCAAGACCGGTCAGATCAACTTCGCGGGCACCGCAGAGTTCACCGGCCACAACGGTCAGCTCAAGAGCACCATCAAGAACATGCGCCTGGTCGTCGTCAACGGCAAGGGCACCCTGGTCGCTGACGTTGACGCGCTGACCCGCGACGGTAAGTCCGTTTCTAAGACCGGCCTGGCTATCGCCGAGGTGGACCTCTCCGGCGCGAGCGTGAAGGACGGCGTCTTCTCGGCGCAGAACGCAGCAGTCGCGCTCACCGCTGAAGGTTCCGAGGTGCTCTTCGCGGGCCAGTACCGCGGTGCCGACAACGCCATGGCACCGCTGAGCTTCTCCGTAAAGCTCAGCGAGCAGACCGCAGAGAACACCGTTGAGGTTCCCCGCGTCTCTGAGAACAAGTCCTCCGATAACAAGGGTTCTGAGAACGGCTCCTCCGATAACAGCTCCTCGAACTCCTCCGATAACTCCGGCGCTAACGGCTCCGGTTCTAATGGTTCGGCAGGCACCTCCGGCAGCGTCTCTAACGGCGGTTCCTCCTCGAACGGTTCTGGCAGCAACAACCCGGCACAGCCTGTCTGCGTACCCGTCACCCGCACCCGCGAGGTGCAGGAGCAGGGTGCATCCGACGGCACCATTAAGAGCGCAAACCTTGGCTGGGGCGTGCGTGATTCCTTCCGCAACTACGTGCGCGGCGGCATCGCAAACGGTAGCTGGGAGCTGGACGGCACCTCCTACTCTTCGGATGCGTTCAACTGGTCTAACGGTACCGGCACCTTCAAGAACGGTAAGGGTTCCATCTCCTTCAGCGGTTCGGTTCGTTTCACCGGTCACCACGGCATTCTGGACACCACCATTGCGAACCCGCGCCTTGAGATTAACGGCAATTCCGGCACTCTCTACGCAACCATGAACAGCAATGACCCCTCCGGCAAGGCAACTAACTATGGTGAGGTGGCACTGCTGAAGGTGGATCTTTCGGGTCTGCAGAGCTCCGCTGACGCTGTGAGCGTCAACGGTGCGGCAACCACCCTGACCGCTGAGGGCGCGAAGGCGTTCGCTGGCTTCTACGACGCTGGTAAGGACATGGCTCCGCTGAGCTTCTCCGCGGCGATTAACGGCGCGAAGACCACCACCAAGACCGTATCCGAGACCGTCTACGAGGGTGAGGGTTGCGACCCGGTCACCGGCAAGCCTCTGGCTTCCACCGGTGCCTCCGGTGTTGAGGGCACCCTGGTTGCAGGCTTCATCGCTGTTGCAGCCGGTGCGGGTACCGTCGTGTACACTCGCCGCCGCAAGAAGGCATAACGGCACCTCACGAGGATGCCCACACTGTCGGCTCGCCCGTGAAACTCAACCATGAGGTTCACCGGTAAGCCGACACGGCCCGTGCGGGGGTGCAGATTTTCACTGCACCCCCGCTTCAGGTGCCAGGTTTTACCCCGACGCCTACCCCAGTTTTTCTAACTCCCTTTTTTCTGTGAGACGACGATGTTTTCTTCCCTTTCTTCTTCTGCCCTGAACCGCCGCGATGCAATGAAGTATGCGGCGTTCTCCATCACTTCCGCTTTTCTGCTGAGCTCTTGCGGTGTGGGTACTCAGAACCCGGCCGCTTCTTCAAGCACTTCGCAGGCTGTGGTGGATGAGCAGAGCACCCGCACCGTTTTGGAGAACCTTGCCGATCAGCTGCGTTCTTCTATTGCCCCAGATCAGAAGGCTCTGCGCGGCCCCAATAGCGCCGCAGATACCCCCGAAATTCAGCCGATGGTCGATACCCCCACTCCGGCTTTCCCGGTGACGTTCAAGGATTTCAACGGCACTGAGGTGACCGTTAAGTCTGCTGACCGTGTACTGGCACTGGACCTGTACGGCACTCTGGCTCAGCAGATGATTGCGCTGGGTCTGGGCGGTCGCCTGGTCGGTCGTGTCACCTCCTCGACTGAGCAGTCGCTGGCTCATCTGCCGCTGGTGACCCAGAACGGTCACGACCTGAACGCTGAGGCGATTCTGGCGACCTCCCCGGACCTGGTGCTGTGGGATAAGAGCAACGGCCCGATTGAGATCGTGGATCAGCTGCGCGCTGCGGGCGTGACCGTGGTGGTCTTCGATCATGAGCGTCGTATGGATAAGATCATTCCGCAGCTCAAGGCTGTTGCGCAGGCGCTGGGTGTCCCGGAGGCGGGCGAGCAGGTTGCTGCCCGCGTGCAGAAGGACCTGGATTATGCCCTGCAGGTGCTCAAGGACGTTGCCCCGAAGGGTGAGCAGCAGGTGTCGTTCGCGTTCTTGTACGTGCGCGGTACCGCTGGCGTGTTCTTCGTGCTCGGCAAGGGTTCGGGCGCTGACGATTTGATTCAGGCTATTGGCGGCAAGGATGTGGCGTCTGAGCAGAACGCGACGAACATTATTCCGGCGACCAGTGAGGCGCTGGTGAAGCTGAACCCGGACGTCATTCTGACCATGAGCGGCGGCATTAAATCCACCGGCGGTTTGGATGGTTTCTTGGCTCGCCCGGGTGTGGGTGAGACGAATGCCGGTAAGAATAAGCGCATTATCGATATGGGTGACGGCCAGATTCTGTCCTATGGCCCGAATACTCCGGCAGTGTTGCTCTCGCTCGCTAAGGCTGCGTACTCCACTCCTGCGGGGGGCCAGTAGTGGCTGGCGGGGGGGGGGGGGCGGGGGGGGGGGGGTACCCAAAGCGGCGGGTGCGCGGGATTATCGTGCTTCGCGTCGGCGTCGTGCCGGTCTGACGTTTACGTTTTTGGCGGTGGCACTGTGCGTTGTGATGGTGCTGTCTGCGGGTTTGGGTCAGTACAATATCCCGACTGATCAGGTGGTTGCTTCTGTGGGCCGCCGCCTGGGTCTTGCGCCGGAGAACCCGGCGATGCAGCTGGCGGATAGCACTCTGTGGAATATCCGTTTCCCGCGTGTGCTGTTGGGCGTGCTGGTGGGTGCCGCTTTGGGTACTTCCGGTGCGGTGATGCAGTCGGTGTTTGGTAACCCGTTGGCTGAGCCGGGCGTGATTGGTGTTTCCTCGGGTGCGGCGGTTGGCGCGTGTTTGTCGATTGTGTTGAACCTGCAGTTCTTCGGTATTTTCACGACTCCTGCATTCGCGTTTGTGGGTGCGTTGGCGGCTACTGCGCTGGTGTATTTCCTGTCGCGTTCTTCGGGTCGTGCGAAGGTCCTGTCGATGATTTTGACGGGTATTGCGGTGACCGCGGTGGCGAATGCGATTATTGCGTTCCTCATGTTCATTGCTGATACGACGAGCCGCGATCAGATTGTGTTCTGGCAGATGGGTTCGCTGAACGGCGCCACGTGGAAGGCTGTTGCGAGCGTGTGGCCGGTTATTCTCATCGGTTTGGTGGCGTGTTTCGTGATGGCTTCTTCGCTGGATGTTCTGGCGTTGGGTGAGCGTGCGGCGCAGCATTCGGGTGTGAACGTGGAGCGCCTACGCGCGGTGTCTATTGCGGCGACGGCTTTGTTGACGGGTGCTGCGGTGGCGTATGCGGGCATTATTGCGTTTATTGGTCTGATTATTCCTCACCTGTTGCGCATGATTTTGGGTCCGTCGAATCGTGTGTTGTTGCCGGCTTCGGCATTGGGTGGCGCGCTGTTGATTGCGCTATCTGATTTGGGTGCGCGTACGCTGGTGCCTTTTGCTGATTTGCCGATTGGTATTTTTACGGCTTTGGTGGGCGGCCCGACGTTCTTCGTGTTGTTGCGTCGTTCCCTGGGTCAGGGCGGAGGTGCTTCGTGAGTGAGTTGTTGAGCCTGTCCGGTGTGTGTTTTAACGCTGGTGGGCGTCAGATTTTGAATGATGTGTCTCTGTCGGTTGCTGCGGGCGAGGTTGTGTCGCTGATTGGCCCCAATGGTGCCGGTAAGTCGACTCTGTTGGGTGTGATTGCGGGTGATATTGCGCCCAGTGGCGGTGAGATTCTGCTGGATGGCACCCCTCTGGGTTCGATTCCTGCCCGTCAGATGGCGCGTCAGCGTGCGATGCTGTTGCAGAAGTTGAACGTGGCGTTTTCGTACACGGTGCATGAGGTGGTTCAGATGGGCCGCACCCCGTGGAAGGGCACGGAGCGCGCTGAAGAGGATGACGCCGTGGTTGCTTCGATGATGGAGCGTACGTCGGTGACTCACTTGTCGGCTCGCGATATTACGACCCTGTCCGGTGGTGAGAGTGGCCGTGCGCATTTGGCGCGTGTGTTCGCTCAGCAGACCCCGCTGATTCTTTTGGATGAGCCGACTGCGGCGTTGGATATTACGCATCAGGAGCAGACGTTGCGGGTGAGCCGTGAGTTGGCTGCTGAGGGTGCTGCGGTGTTGACGGTGCTTCATGACTTGGATGTGGCGGCTGCGTATTCTGACCGTATGGTGTTGTTGCGTGGTGGCGAGGTGGTTGCTTCGGGCGCCCCTGAGCAGGTGTGTTCGGCGGAGTTGTTGTCTGAGGTGTATCAGCATCCGATTGAGGTGTTGAGGCATCCGGTGACGAATCGTTTGTTGATTCTGCCAGAACGCTGAGTCTGCTGGCGCGCTGATTTTACGGGGCGTTAGCGAACCATCCCGCAAACACTTTCCACATCAAAATATGCTAGTATTCGCATATATTAAATCTCCGTTCTGGAATGGCTGTAAATATCAGTTCATTACAGGGCGGAGATTATCTTTATCCCCTCCTGCACGGATACACTGAAAGGTAGTGTCCGCAATACTGAACTCTATTCAGTTCAGCATTCCATCCATTCGAGAAAGAGACCCCCGCATGGATCCTCAGCAGAAAACGGCAGCGCCTGCCGTTGCCGGCTACATTCCCGAATATTCTGAAACACCGCATAGCGGATCTTTCGATATTGCCCAGCACGGTTTGAGCAGCGATGATGTTGCCCGCCTGACTGCTGAAGGTAGGGTCAATACCCAGAATAATAAGTCTTCTCGCACGCTGTGGAGCATTATGCGTGCGCACCTGTTCACGGTCTTCAACTTTGTGTTGGGTGCCTGTGGTGCCGTGGTGATCATGTACCAGCGTTGGGCTGATCTGCTCTTCCTGGGGGCTGTTATCGCTAACGTGGTGATTGGTTTTGTGCAGGAGTACAAGGCGAAGCTTGAGCTGGACCGCATCTCCCTGCTGGACCGCTCCCCCGCTACTGCCGTGCGTGACGGTAAGAGCGTTGAGGTTCCGATGGAGCAGCTGGTTGAGGGTGACGTTGTCATCCTCAAGCGCGGCGATCAGGTTCCGGCGGATGCTGTTGTGCTCACCTCCGATTCTTTGGAGCTGGACGAGTCCCTGCTGACCGGTGAGAACGACCCGATTGCTAAGCGCCCCGGCGATATGGTGCTGTCGGCGTCGAGTGTGCTGGGTGGTACCGGCCGCGTCCTACTCTCTCACGTGGGTGCGAATTCTCGTGCAAGTAAGATTTCTGATGAGGCGCGCCAGTTCTCGCGTATTCAGTCTGAGCTGCGTGATGCGCTGAACCGTGTGGTCCGCTGGATTACGGTGGGTCTTGCGGTCATTATTCCTGTGGTGTCGTGGGGTCAGATTCAGGCTGCTGGTGGCCTGGAGACCGTGCAGCAGAACCACCTGTGGGAGCAGGTTTCTATTGCTGTGGTGTCCTCGGTTGCTTCGATGATTCCGCAGGGTCTGGCGCTGATGACTACTCTGGCGTTTGCGGCGGCGGCTGTGGCGCTGGGCCGTAAGCACAACATCCTGGTGCAGGAGCAGCCTGCGGTTGAGGTTCTGGCTCGTGTGGATGTGGTCTGCTTCGATAAGACCGGCACCCTGACTGAGGGTGGCGTGATTTTTGATTCGGTGCGCCCGCTGGACACCGTTGCTGAGGCTGAGGGCCCGGATGCTGACTCGGCGGAGCACACTTCCTGGCGTGCTTCTCTGCCTGCCGGTTGGAATGAGGCGCTGGCGTGGTTTGGTCACGATGAGAACGCGAACCCGACCGCTGCGGCTCTGACCGGTGGTTTCCCGGATGCTTCGTCGGCGTCGGTGAGCGGTATTGTGCCGTTCTCCTCGGCTCTGCGTTTTAGTGCGATTGAGTTTAAGGATTCGGGTGCGTGGCTTCTGGGCGCTCCGGAGGCGCTTCTCGCCAAGGGCACCGCTGAGCGTGAGCGTGCCGCCGAACTGGCGGCGCTGGGTCTGCGCACGATGGTTTTGGCGCATGCTTCTGCGGTGGTTCGCAACGAGAAGGATGAGCCGATCCAGAAGATCCCGTCGGATGCTGCCCCGGTTCTGTTCGTGATTTTCCGTGAGAATGTGCGAGCGGATGCGCCTGAAATTGTGGAGTATTTCCACCGTCAGGGTGTGACTCTGAAGGTCTTCTCGGGTGATAACCCGTTCACTGTGGCTGCGGCTGCGAAGACTGCGGGACAGGAAAGCTCTTGCAACCAGGCGA
>OBWU01000298.1_pt1 | contig 12814 bp, 14 predicted proteins | sample 1476551 | NCBI WGS metagenome assembly OBWU01 (sample SAMEA2580135, study PRJEB22360) | human gut metagenome | biome: human gut; feature: human-associated habitat; material: faeces | place: Denmark | collected 2008/2010
CCGATACATATAAGATGTATCGGCCCGCCCATCTATTTAGAAGAGCTGCGTCTGCCCTTCCATGACCATTCCGCGCCCTAGCCGGTCTACTTCGTCCTGTCGGTAGCCATGCTTGAGAACAAGCTCGCGAAGCGCTCGAGAGTCTGCCGCGCGTTCAGCTCGACTCCGGCGAAGAAAAGCGAGGCCGTGCAAGTTGTCACGCCCGCGCGCTGCGCGTTCCCTCATATTCTCGGCATGGTCACCAAGAAAAAGATGAGACCCTGATCCGATTTCGGCACGCACGCATAATGGGTTATCGCATAAATGCGTGACCATCTCCGCAGCTTCCACGGCATCATTTCCGAACGCAACTGTGGCGGCGTATCGGTGAGCTCGCCACATTTTTTCGCCTGCCTCCGTGTTCGGATCTTTGACCCAAAACCTACCGTAACCGTCAGCTCCAATAGCTCCAACCCATACCCAGCAGGCGCCAGGCGTTTCACCTTTGACGACTTTCTCCCAGAAGCGGCGGGCCTCTTCACTTTGGTTAGCCTGTTGCATCGGTGTACTCCGATCCGCCGTACTTGCCGATACGGTCAAGCACCGCATAGACGGTGTGACGGCTACACTTGAGTTTTCGAGCGATAGCAGTCTTAGGCACACCCAAAGCATCAAGCCTGCGCACTTCACGCGCTTGCTCAGGCGAGAGCTTCGGAGCGCGGTCATACTTTCCGGCTGCCCTGGCTATCGCGATACCTTCAGCTTGCCGTTCTCTAATGATGGAACGCTCCAGCTGCGCAACGGCCGCGAGAATGGTCAGCATGAACTCACCCTGCGGGGTGTCAGTATTCAGCGCGGGGTTATCAAGGAACTCAACCTGAACGCCACGGTCTTTGAGACTCTGAACAATGTCGAGCAAGTCGCGAGTAGAGCGAGCAAGGCGGTCGGCACTGGTGACCTGAAGAATATCACCGTTGCGCAAGTAGCGCAGCATCTCCTGGAACTGGGGGCGATTCTCGGTCTTGGCTGCACTAACCTTCTCGACAAAAATCTTGTCGCACTCAACCTCGAGTGCTTCAAGCTGCCGCGCAACATTCTGTTCCAAAGTTGATACACGAGCGTACCCGACGATTTGGCCGACAAATTCCTTCTCTTCTTGTTCCATAACCCCCACTTTTCATCAAGTTTGTCTGTCAGGGTTTATTCTATCCTTCAATAGGCATAGAAACACCCTGCTACGAGGTACTGTGGTGGGGTGTCTGCGAGGGCATACCTTAAAGACATACGCGAAAAGCCCTACTGCAACCCCGGCTTCAGAAAATGATGAGATGTGGAGCTGGGATTGAGTTTTTTGATTTACCCCGGGGTAAATTGAAAACCTGAAGCTCCGATTGTTTCTAGTGACATGCTGGAGATAACCCGAAAGGAGAAAATGATGATTCCCAAGAACCGCATTACGACATCAATTCTGACTGGCGCCAGTGTTGCGTCAGGCACCGTCATTCTGTCCCTCTTTGATCCTGACCGCCTGGTGTTACCAGCGGTCATGCTCGCGGCGATTCTGATTTTCAACGCCCCGGCCCTGACCTTTGGCCGCTCAGAAGGGGTAAGCGACGGGCGTGCGTACCATCTGGCCGCTGTGGTAGCTGGTATCGCTACCGGCCTGGTGATCCTTGGCCAGCCGACCGAGGGACGGCTCATTCCCACGATTGCAGAGGCTGCGCAGCAGGGCGGCTCCATGCTGGCAACCGGCCTGGCAGGCTGGGCTTTGTGGAGGGCCGGCGCGCACTCGATGCCGACGTTACCGGATGTGCTGAACGGTAAGCTCGTCTGGGCTACCTCAGCTGCCGCCGGCTACTTCCTGCTCACCGGAACTTTGTCTATCGTCCTTCTGGAAGTTACGCTCTTGACGACTCACTATCTTCTGCGCGCCAAGTACAAGTCGCTGCATGTGGATTTGAATTTCGCGCAAATTGTCGCCGTCCAGGTGTGCCTGATGCTGAACATGATACTTCTGATGATTCCGGTCTTGGTGTCATGATCTTGAAAAGAGCATAACAAAACCCCCTCTACACACTGTGTAGAGGGGGTTCATCATGTCCGCCGCAGGGCACCAGCCCTTTAGCCCTTTCAGATTAACATCTTGCGGCAGGCTGTGCATCTGAGTTCGTCATTTTGGTGGTGAATTTTTGGGGCGGGGTTTCTACCAGTAGCCACCAGTCATGAGCTCAGCAAGCGATGCATCCTTTGGCTCATCGAAATAATGCCGCGCCAGGCTGAAGATGACCAGTACACCTGAAACAGCAAACAGGGTGATGAGTGCAGCCTGCCCTCCGAAGTACGCCGCCGCCGGAACAGTGATGCCGAAGGCGTACGTGTTGATGTGGCGCATCAGCTGAGCCAAAGCCGCCGCCGCAAATATCGCGGCCCCCACGATAAGCGAGGGAATGAACCCAATGTTCACGCCAAGGGTGGGCCCACCCATTGCTAGAGCCAGTGCTCCAATGACCACCATAAAACCCCCGTACACTCCAGGGGTCACGGTGATTGCACATTCTTCTGTCCGATATTTAGGTCGATCGAGGACAAAACAGACCATGAGACAGACCAGCATCAAAAAGCCTATTTTTCCGGGTCCAGATTCTCCATGCCCCAACAGGTGTTGCAGTAAATCAGCGAGGAAAAGCCCCATTACAACCCCGGCAACAGCTGCCTGCACCTGCTGGAAACGTCGTCCAGGGCGCGGGCGGGGAAGCGGCACCAAAAATGCTGCTGGAAGAATCAGGCTCAGGGCGAGAAGTACAGGGATTCCCTGCTTCCATAGCCCTATCGCACCTAGCATGAGAGCAATAGAGGCACTGGCGGCAAAGAATCCAGCGAGAACCTTCTCCGAAGCCCACAGATACCGCGGATAGTCGGTTCGGTGTTCTACATACCATTTTTGCCACCGTGCAGCTTCTGCTTCGCTGAACACTGCTTTTCCTTGACGCAATGCCGCCGCGTCGATGAGTTGTGCGCGGTACATGTCACGCACCAGGCGCTCATCACGTCCCACGAGACAGCCGACTTCTTCGGCCGTCAGATGTTTCTCCGGTTTCAGCGGTGCATCAAGCATTATTTTTTCCTTCCCGCACTGCGCCTCCATATTTCCGTGTTCCACAAGGTTCTTTAGTCGTCGAGCTGGTCGATAAACTCGAGCAGCAGGTCAGTCATAGTCTTACCGGTCATGGCTGCGTGTGCCTTCAGGCGGGTGTGGGCACTGACCGGCAGGTTGAGGGTCAGTCGCTTGATGGGTTCTTCCACTTCCCTGCTGTTCTTGAATGCCTGTTCGAAGCTGGCGCGATTCTTCACGCTCTTCTCAGTGCCGGAAGGGATGGTGACGTTGAGCTTCTTCTTTGCGGTTGCCATTAGGATTCCTTTTCGAGGCTGAGGAGGTGAACGAGTTGGGTGGCGACTTCGTCGTATCCTGCGAGGTCGCCAGGGACGAAGCCATAGGAGGCGCGTACGGACTGCTTGGGGCGGATGGAGGTGTCGAAGATGGTGATGCCGGATTCTTCGAGCAGTTCCTTGGTTTCGCGGAAGAGCACGGTGCGCGGGTCTGCGGAGGTGAGCAGTACGGCTGCGGGCTTACCTTCGGGGATGGAGGCAAGGGTGGAGAAGACTCTTGTAATATCCAGACCAGCCGGTGCCGCCGGAATGATGAGCGCGTCAGAGCGCTGAGCGATCGCATTAAGAATGGATTCGTTCAGCGGGGGCGAGTCGATGAGGGTTACCTCGGCGGTGGTGCGGCGCTTCTTGAGCTGAGGCACGTTGACGGGTGAAACCTCGAAGGGGAATTCACCGCCGTTTTCTTCCGCGGTAAAGGCCCAGTCGGTGGCGGAACCTTGGGGGTCCGCGTCCCAGACTTCGACGCTACGGCCTGCGTTGGTGAGGGCGTGGGCGAGGTAGATGGTGCTGACGGTCTTGCCGACGCCGCCCTTGGCGTTGATGATGCCGATGATGGGGCTCATGGCTTCTCCAATCTGTTTCTCTGTATATACAGTTTAGCAGAAAAGCAGAAATCTGTATATAAAGATTTCATCATTTCCTTATTTCTGCATAGTATTACCCCTGGTCAAGACACAACTAAAGGGGGTGAGTGAATCGTAACGATTCACTCACCCCCTCAGTTAGGTACTAGGCGTTAGAAGTCTTCCGGCGTACAGACCATACACCGGCAACACCGGTGAGAATCAGCATGAAACCGCCGATTGCGATTCCTCCAGTCTCAGCACTGGCACCGGTGTACGCCAACTCGTCACGTGCGGGTGCAGTGGATTGAGCAGACGGAACAGATGCAGGGGACTTCGCATCTGCAGCAGGCTGAGTCGATGAGCCCTTCTTACCCTTGGGTGTCTTGGCGCCTGGTGCTTGCGGGGCGATGCCTACCTCGTCGTTTCCGATTACTACATGGCCTCCAGTATCTCGGGTGGACTCATGGTCAGATGAGGTTGCGCGGGAGCGTGCCTGGGCATCCTCGGGTGCGATGGGCACCTCGGTGCTGAAGACTTCTGAGTTATCGGGTGCCTCATTGTTTGCAGTATCTGCAGGTGCTTTCTGGCTCGGCTCAGGGGAAGGTGCGATGACGACTTCGACTTCACCGGGGGTTTCAGTGACCTCGGGTGCCGGGGTGGAAGGCTCGGGCTCCGGTTCAATGACAGGGGCGGTGTCTTCAACCGGCTGGCGGTCAGCGGGGGTTTCGTCGCGTTCACTGCGCACCGGCTCGGGCTCGGGGTTGATGGGCACGTCAGTATTGCCCGGGGTTTCCGGTTCGGGGGTAACAGGTTCGGGCTCCGGGTTGATCGGCACGTCGGTATTGCCCGGCGTTTCAGGAACCTCATGGGTCGGCTCAGGGGAGGGTGCGATGACGACTTCAACTTCACCGGGGGCGGGGGGTTCCTCGCGGGGTTCGGGGTGAGTCGCTTCCTGTGCAGGTGCTTCAGGCTCGACGGGGGTTTCCACTTCGGGGGTGGAGCCTTCTTGCGGTGCAGTCTCAGCGGGGGCTTCTGCTGGCTCTTCCTGGGCAGGTTCCTCGGCGGGGGCTTCGGTGACAGGTTCGGGCGCGGTAGCGGGCTGAGTGGCTGCGTTACCGGCACCGTTCTTGGTGATGAGGGCAACGGTCAGAGAGCGGGTCTGGTCGCGGTTGGGCTGGCCATTATCGCGAATGGTGATGGATCCATTGCTCTGAGTGGGTGTTTCTGCTGCGGTCGCTGCGGTGCAACTAATGGCGCCGGCTGCGGCTGCGAGGGTGAGGGAAGTGATGAGCGCCTTGCGGTTCACTTTTTACTCCTCTTAATTAAGGGTTGATAACGATGCTGTGTTGGTCGGGGCTGACGGTGACGCGGTGTCCGTCTGCGGTGGTGCCAATGACCGGGGTGTCGGTGGAGGCGATGTATCCGCTGGGGGTTGCGTCGCCGGTGGTTCCGTCACCGAATTCGAGGGTGAATCCTCCGGCGGGTCGGCTTGTGACCTTAGTCGGTACGGCTGGCAGGGCGTAGGACCCCTCGGTGCTGAGGTAATGAACCTGACTTCCTGCGATGGCGATGGTGCCAGTGCCGTCAATCTTTACACTGTCGGCTACGCCGGTGATGTCGATGGTGCGGCTGACACTGTCAGATTCTGGGGCTTGGAGAGCGAGGACGTCTTGCCCACTGGGAGTGTGCCAGAGGGTAACGACCTCACCGTTGGCGGTGGCTCCGACCCAGCGGGTGAAGGTTGCTCCTTCAACGGGGGTTGCTACGGGTCGTGCCGCGGTTTCGGTACCCTTGGCGGTGGCAGTGATGATGGTGCCGTTGCCGCGGGTGGATGCCCAGATGCCGCTGCCTTTGGAGGTGGCGATGAAGGCTGCACCTTCAGCGGGGGAGCGGTACCGTTCGGTGCCGTTGACGCTGATTTTTTGGACGTTTGAGGGGGTGGGGTCGTTGCGGGAGATGATGACGGGTTCTCCAGCGCGGGTGATGATGGTTTGTGTCTTGGGGGTGATGGTGTTGATGCTGGAGAATTTTCCGCTGGCCCACATGAAGTAGCTGCCGGGTGCGGTGTAGAGGAATCCGTCACTGGTGGGGTGGATGGTTAGGCTTGAGGATTCGATCTTGTTTTTGGTGAGGTCGGTCTGGCTGATGAGGGTGCCCCGGGTGGCATCAACGACGTAGAGGGTGGATCCGTCCACGTAGGAGATGCGCTGGCCGTCGCCACTGAGGGCGCCGGTGGTGTAGTTTCCGTTGTCGAGGGTGAGGGTAATACCTGCCGGGGTGGTTGCTGCGGCGGTGGCGGGCTGGTTGAGGGCGTTGACGGTTGCGAGGGCTCCGCCGCCAAGTCCTAGTGCTAGGAGGGCTGCGGCGGGGATGAGGATTGCTTTGCGTCGCCAGATGGAGGGCTTTTCAACTTCCTCGGTGACGGTTTGGAGGGTAGGCTCACCTTCTGGAGTGAGGACGTAGTAGCTAGTCTTGGTGCCTTCTTGGACGTAAATTTTGACGTCGCGGCCGAGGGTTTGGGCGAGGTGGGCGCAGTGGTTCCACACTTGTCCTAGGGCTTCTTCGGTGGTTACGTCTTGGAAGGTGCGGGGGTTGTGGTCTTGGATGGTGAGGTTGATGATGCCGTCGGTTTCGACGGTGGCGTCAATGCGGGGGTAATCGAGAGCGTCCATAATTCAGTTCTTGGTCTTGGTGTTGACGTACGAGTTGAAGGCCTGAGGCTCAAGGATGTGCGAGGCCTTCCACTTATTGGGTCGTTCGCTGGTACGGTGCAGGCGCACGTAGTATTCGGGGCTGATACCGCCGTCGACCTTCACACGGACGGTTAGCCAGTAGGGGTTATCTCCACCGGGGATGTCATTGGTGGGGTCGTGGGTGATTTCTGCACCCGTGACGCCGTTTGCCTTGAAGACGTCCGTGGGGAACTTAGAGTCGTACTCATTTTGAAGCTCAGGGTCAATGAGCGGGAAGAGATCTGCTGACCATTCCTTGTAAGGCTTGCCGCTAACGTAGGCGGCCACGATAGCCTTTGCAGCATCGATTGCGCGGGTGCGGTCTTCGTCGGTGATAGTCCTCAGAATTGCTTCGCTGGAGGGCTGCTGGGGACCACCACCGGCGCCTGCAAGGGGGGAGGGGTCAAGGCTGACCGTCGAGGTCGGGGTTGCGCTAGTGGGGCTCACCTCGGTGACGGTGGGGGTGTGCGTCGCGGTGCTGGGTGCAGGCGCGGGCGCAGTACTGGTGTTGGGGGTAGAGGTTGCAGCAGGGGTTCCGGTGGGGGCGGCGTTGTCAGTGGATGCGGAGCAGCCGGTAGCAAGTAGCGTGAGGGTTGCGGTGAGTGCGGTGGCTGCGGTGAATTTGCGGGTCATGGCGGTGTTTCCTTTCTTAGTGGCCGGGGATGTAGAGGAATGCGCTGACGGAGCCATTGGATACGACGCGGGTGTAGTACTGGTGGTCGTTGGGGGCGCCAAGGCCGTTGTAGCCCTCTTCAATGAAGGTTCCGTCATCGTTCACCTGCTTGACGACGGCGACGTGTCCGTAGGCGGCGGAGGCGCCGGCGGTACCGGGGGAGTAGTAGACGATAGCTCCCACAACGGGCTTGTTGCCGATTTTCCACCCCTGGTTGATCCAGTGTCCTCGCCACACCTCGGCGTTGCCGGGGGAGTGGAATGTGATGTTATCCGCGCTACCGCCGGTCTGTTGGGTGACGCGCCAGGCAGCGAAGGCTACGCATTCGCGGGGGAGTGCATTGGTGGGATCGGGGGTGCTGGGGCAGGCGGTGTAGGCGGCGTCGCAGTGCGCCATGTCCTTCCAGGGGTAGTCATCACCGGAATTATCTGTATTTACAGAATTATGGTTTTCTGCATTTGAAGATTTCTGGTTTTTCTTATCTTCCTTGCACTTATCCTTGTCAGACGCCTTTTTAGCATTCTTCTTCTCTGCCTGTGCCGGTGCGGAAGCACTGCTAGTGGACTCAGGGGTTGCCTTATTGGCGGCGACGTTACTCAGGGAGGGCTGCTCGTGACCGGTGGGGTAGTCGGGGATTCCCAGATCCTTGATGAGGGTTTGGTACTGCTGCCAGTGTGCACGGATTGCGGGGGCGTAATCTGCGTTTTCTGAGGTATTCCAGCCGCCAGATTGTCTAATGACTGCGTTGGGGCCTGCGTTGTAGGCGCGGAGGACGTTGTCGATTTCGTCGCCGCCCACGTTGGAGTTCCTCAAAATCCTCTTAAGGTCGCCCATGTAGCGGCCCATTGCGCGGATTGCGTCGCGGGGGTTGAAGGGGTCGCCGTCGCCGCCGTAGGACGGCCAGGTGCCGGGCATGAATTGTGCGAGTCCTTGTGCGCCTGCGTGGGAGACGATGTTGGGATCCCAGCCGGATTCTTGGTGGATGGTGGCGGCGATGAGGGAGATGGGGAAGCCGCTGATGCTGGATGCTTCCTGAAGCTCCGGCAGGTATTCCTTGATGGTGTCGCCTCGGTCGCCGATGCTGGTGACGGGCGCTGCGGCGGGGGCTGAGGCGTTTTGGTGGCCGTTATTGTTGCCGTTGCCACTGCTGGGGGTGCAGGCGTTTGCACCTGCTCCGCCGCCGATGACGAGGAGGAGTGAGAGGATGAGTCCGAAGACGAAGATGAAGGGTAGGGCTATCCCGAGGGCACTTTTTTGCATGGTCTTATAGCTCCTGGTGTGTGGAGGAGTGTGTGGTTGGTGTGAGTGATATTGTGTGCCCTTGGGGTCGCCCCGTGTGGGGTGGCCTCGCGTCTTATTTTAACAGGGGGTGTAGGGGTTTTAAAGCTGGTTAGTCACTGGGGGTGCAGCGTTTGGTGTTGCTGCGCCCCCAGTGGTGTGTGTTTTAGAGTTCGAGTCCGGGGGTTGGCGGTTCGGGGCGTCGCGGACTCGGGGATTGTTGTTGGGTTTTTGGTAGGTTTCTTAGTGATGCGCTGATGGTTCGCCGATTGATGTCGAGGAGTTGTGCGTTTTCTGGGTCGAGTGACTGGGCTGGTTTCTCACTGGTTTTTTCATTTTGTGCCGCGTTTTGTTGCGCTTGCCCGGTTACCTTTGGGCTACCTGTTTTGGGGGCTTCTTTTTCGCTTGTGGTTTTTCCGTAGAGGAGCTTCATCTGATGCCGTGTTGCTTGGGCGAGATTACGGACACTATCGGGCAGTTGGGCAATGAGTGCTGGCGTAGTGGCGATAGTTTTTTCAACGTGCAGATAAGACCGTTGCTGCGGCGGAGTTAGCTTTTTATTGAAGACAGATTGTGCGAAGGCGACATCGTAGTTACCTTGTGCAGCACGGGATTGGTTGTATCCCTGCATGAAGTAATCATGCTTCCGAAAAGCGTCTTGAGCGTTCTTGGCCGGACTACGTGAATCATTACTTGGGTATTGGGAGCGCAAAGCTTGAGAAACGTAAATACTTTTATTCAGAGTCCCACGGGCAATATGGATGTGATCGATAATGTGCGGGTTCTCAATTTTGGGCCCTTTATTGGGTGCTGGATTGTGGGGATACTGCGGCCCAAACTGAATAGGGTGAAGGCTATATGCGTCGAGGGTTATTTGTTTGATACCGGCTTGAGTGAGGCGTTCTGCTTCGCCGTTAATTTGCACACGTCGATTGCCCCAACCGGTGCCGTCGGGCACGATAAGGTTGGGGTCGATACTGGGGCTGATGTGGGTGTAGCTAAAGTTTTTGGGGAGTAGGCCGGTGTTTTTGAGTCGTTCGATTCCTTGCTTGTCGTATTTGTCGAAGTCTTGCTCTTTGCTCTCTTTCTTGGATTTGTTGCCTTTTACTTCTTCTTTGCTCTCTTTCTTAGATTCGTTACCTTTTGCTTCTTCTTTGGTGTCAGTTTTTTTCGCATTTATTTTAATGTTGCGTGACTCAAAGACGACAGCAATTCCTGGGTATTTTTGATTGAGAAACAAAAGAGCTGGGGCGAGGGCGCGACCTCGTGCCTCTTCCATATTTTGTTCGAGCTGCGCTTTGTTGGAAGAGTGGGGGATGTAGTAGTCGGTGAAGAGGTAATGCTCTCCAGCTGGCATGTTTCCAATGGCTTCTAGGAGTTTTGTGTTGTTTCGGTCAGTGAGCCAGGGTCGACCGACTCTTTCGGGTGAGTCCTCAGCGACTCCAGCGGTGAAATGGTAGAAAACTCGTGGGTATTCTTTATTTCGTGCTCCAGAAAGTTCAACCATGTCATAGAGGTCTCTCATGACGTTTTCTCGGGTGGGGGCGACACGGTTGGCTTCAAGGACGAATGCGGAGATGGCATAGAATCCGTGTTTTGAGCCTTCGGGTTCGAGGTAGGTTTCGTCGATGTAAGCAATATGGCTAGCTTTAGAATTGTCTTGCATCCATTGTTCGTATTTTTCCAACTCTTCACGGTAGTAGCGTGATGGCCGGGAATTGCTGAGCCTACGGTGGTAGGCACTGGATAGTCGGTTCCTATTGCGACGGTTGGCCATGAGGTTGATCTTTCTGTTGACTTATCGGCGTGTATTTGTTATTGTAGTTGTACAAGTTAAAACCTGTCTCGTACGCTCTGCGACTGTATAGTTGCTGCTCACCATATATGGTGAGTTCCTATCAGACTTGTTCTGGGTAGGGGGTGGAAAGGATAGGGCTACGGGGGGGAGCCATTCCATTGGCCGAAGCCGTGGACCTTGTCATGGGTATGAGGCGTGTTCCCCATAGGGTAGCGCCTCATAACGCTTTAAGGGCGGACCTTTAGGGGTTCGCCTTTTTTGTTGTCTTGAGGGCGGGAATCTATCACCCAATGCAGATATACAGAAATAAAGATATGCAGATGCGGGTGGTATGATGGAGGGACACTCAATCTAACTTAGGAGGGCATTATGGATGCCGGTATGTACTATGTAGCTCAAGCTTTTGCGGATGCTGCGCCGCCAGAAGAGTCTTTGAAGGTTGTCGAGGCTGGCATGAACCTTGCGGGCTTCAATGACCCTGATCCTCATCTGAAGGAGCTTCTGCGCCAGTTGGCATACCATGAGATTTCTTATGCGGAGTATGACATGGCTACCACTCAGTATATTTTGGGTCAAAGCTAATGGCTAAGTATGAGAAATGGGAGGACTACTACATCCCTGGCACTGAGGTGCTTCAGAATCGTTTCAATGAAACTGACCCGGTTAAGCTCAAGAAGCTCGAAGAGTCTAAAGTACGCGGTCGTATGCTCTTGCTGGTTCAGCAGCCTATCCGCGGCAATTTTGATTTTGCTCATATGAAGGCGATTCATAAATTCCTTTTCCAGGATGTGTATGAGTGGGCTGGTGAGCAGCGTACTGCTCCGGTGAATGAGTGGATGTGTAAGGGAGACCTTTGCTACTTCCCCGCAGATGGACCTATAGACACGCCCCTGACAAATCAACTTAACAAGCTCTATGGTGAGTTGGCAGACAAGAATTATCTAGTTGGTCTACCTCTGGATGTTTTTGTGAAGGAGCTGGCTGAATCATGGTGTGAGATTAATGTAGCGCACGCGTTCCGTGAGGGTAATACCCGTAGCCAGTTCATATTCTTCAGTGAGCTTGCTAAGCATGCTGGATATCAGCTGGATGCTAGTGCTCTTGCAGCGGATGAAAAATTGCGTCAGGAGATTATTGATGCTCGGAATGCGGGTCACAAACCGAGTAAAATCTCAGTTTTTGCTGATGTATTGCGGAAAGTAATTAAACCGTTGCCTTCTGTTGCTCAGGAAGAGCCACAGGGTTCTGGCATGATTTTGGACAAGGATCCTGCTACGTCTCTGGGCGTGGATGTAATGAGCATTGTCCCGACTGTCGATGGTGACGCGGGGTAGTGGTGTGTGAGAGGGGTGAGTCTCCGGGAGACTCGCCCCTCTGCTTATCTCCACTCACGCGGGGAACATACTTAATAACAGCCAGATTAGCCATCACCCCTAATACGCTAAGGGGTATTTTTGCGAGGATATGACGAATCTCAAGACACAATCTCAAGCACCTAGATAGAGTAGATATATCGCTGTAATGCAACGACCGCATAAGGAGACTCTATGCACGAGACCGAATCTCTCTACGACCAGCCGCTCTACAATGCCACGGTGTACAGGCGTGACCTGACCGTGAAGGATGAAGAGTTCTGGTACCCGGTGGCACAGAATATCAATGTCCTCGAGAGCATCGCCTATTGGGCTGCCTCTGGTCGCGGTGCAGGTCGCACCGTCACTGATGATGGACTCGACCACTACAATTCTTCAGCCCTTATTTGGCTCGAGGAAATGCAGGCCATTGCGACCGACCTTGATGGCAAGGTGATTCCCCCTGAGCCTGGTAAGGATCTTGAGGAGACTCACGGATGGCTGCACCATTCAGAGAATAATGAGAAGGGCGCCTTGGAGCGTGTGCCTGATGACCCGAAGGCTCGACTAGTGCGCGTCTATCCTCATGTCCTGAAGAAGCCGATGGATCGGTATTCGGTGCAGGAGCTGCAGGATATTGTGGATCGTGCGACGGATTTCTATACCGTCTGGACTCACCCTGAGCCGCTTGAGTACACGCCTGAGGCGGTCAGCGAATATGTCACGAAGGCTTTTGCGCTTACCCCTGGCCGTGACCGTCTTGAGATTGTTGAGGTGCCACAGGAAGAGAATACGACGACGATGATGCTGATGCAGCTGAAGTTGCAGATGATGATGCAGGGCGAATCGGCAGAGTTGGGTCGAGAATATTTGACCCGCGAAATCATGTACAAGCACCACGAATTTCTGCCGGAAGATCAGCGCTTCTAAGTAGATAGAGAGTGAGGTAGGGGGAGCCGGATGGCTCCACCTACCCCTTTTTTTGGGGG
>OBWU01000300.1_pt1 | contig 12706 bp, 9 predicted proteins | sample 1476551 | NCBI WGS metagenome assembly OBWU01 (sample SAMEA2580135, study PRJEB22360) | human gut metagenome | biome: human gut; feature: human-associated habitat; material: faeces | place: Denmark | collected 2008/2010
GGTTACCGGCAGCCCGCCGCGGCGGGGGGGGTGGGGGTTTCGCCGCTGGCTATGAGCCTGACCTTCACCCCGGGCGTGCCGGTTCAGGCGGCATTCGATTATGCGAATGAGCAGGCGTTTGTCACCTACCCGCGTCCGCTGGATGCTGAGCGTTACGTTGAGGAGCTGCGCATGTTCCCGCGTCTGGGTTCGAAGATCCCGGCTCATATGACGAGCGCGCTTTCGCACTGGAACCTCTAAAACCTTGTAAGGTGCGCCGCGCCGGCTCCCCGTGTGGGGGTCGGCGCGGCGCGCTATGTTTGTCATTTTTTTCGACGAGGAAGATTGTTATGACTGATACCCCTAATACTCCTGAGGCTTCTGCGGCGCAGAACGTTCAGGACACTGCCGCCCGCGCGGCTGAAGCCTTTGGCACCCTGGTGGAAACCATGGCGCTGCTGCGCGCACCGGGCGGTTGCCCGTGGGATGCTGAGCAGACTCACGCCTCCCTCATCCGCTACCTGGTGGAGGAAGCCTACGAGGTTGTCGAGGCGGTAGAAACCGGCGGCGAGCCGAATATGCCGCTGCTGCGTGAGGAGCTGGGCGACGTGCTGCTACAGGTGGTGTTCCACTCTGATATTGCTGCGGCAAACCCGCAGGGCTTCGACATCGTGCAGGTGGTTGAGGGCCTTGTGCAGAAGCTTCGTTCGCGCCACCCCGATGTGTTTGCGGCTGAGTCTGAGGGCTCTTCGGAGGCGCCTCGCACCGCGGCTGAGCAGCAGGCGGCGTGGGATGCGTTGAAGAAGAAGGAGAAGAGCGACCGTGGCGCGCTGGATGGTATTCCACCGCATCTGCCGGCGCTCGCTATGGCTGAGAAGACTGCTGTGAAGGCACGTAAGGCGGGTATTATTCTGCCGCCGGAGCCCACGAGCATGGAGGACGACCTGCGCTATATGCACACTGAAGAGGAATTCGGCGAGCTGCTCTTTGCGTTGGTGAGCCGCGCACAGCGTAATGGTTTGGATCCGGAGCGTGCCCTGCGTTCGTACACTCGCCGCTATATTACTCAGCACACGCATGATAAGCCGAGCTATTAGACACGCTGGTTGAGTTCTTCTGTGAGGCGCTTTGAAACCTGTTCTCTGAGGGGATAAGAGGTTTCAAAGCGCCTTCCGTTTGTTTGGGGTCGTGTTGGGCAGCCGTGAGGATGCTCGTAGTGCGTACCCCGGTATTTGGGCTCATGTTGTGCTTTGGGTGAGTACCCACACCCTCCCAATGTGGGGGAGTGTGGGTCTTGTTCCGCTTTGTAGCGCCTGACTAAGGGTTGTTGAGACCTTCATTAAGGCAATAAAAAAGCGGTGGCAACTAGTGTGTTTGTGTGGGAGTTTTGCTAGAATTTAGGGGACGCGACTTGTCCACTACCGGGTGAGCCGTTCACATCCTTGACATCTCATAAGGAGAACAATTCATGGCTGTTATTACCGCAGTTCACGCACGCCAGATCCTGGATTCCCGTGGCAACCCGACCGTTGAGGTTGAGGTTCTGCTCGAAGACGGTGCTTTCGCACGCGCAGCTGTGCCCTCGGGCGCATCCACCGGTGAGTGGGAAGCTGTTGAGCGCCGCGATGGCGACAAGTCTGTATACCTGGGCAAGGGCGTTCTGGGTGCAGTGAAGTCTGTTATCGAAGAAATCGCTGAAGAGGTCATCGGCATTGAGGCTTCCGACCAGCGCGCTGTTGACGCAGCCATGATCGCTCTGGATGCAACCAACAACAAGGGCAAGCTGGGCGCAAACGCAATCCTGGGTGTCTCCCTGGCTGTTGCCAAGGCTGCTGCTGAGTCCGCTGACCTGCCCCTGTACAAGTACCTCGGCGGCCCGAACGCTCACGTTCTGCCCGTCCCCATGATGAACATCCTCAACGGTGGTTCTCACGCAGACTCCAACGTTGACATCCAGGAGTTCATGATTGCTCCCATCGGCTTCGACAACTACTCTGACGCTCTGCGTGCAGGTGTTGAGGTTTATCACTCCCTGAAGTCCGTGCTGCACGACCGCGGCCTGGCAACCGGCCTGGGCGACGAGGGTGGCTTCGCACCCAACCTGGAGTCCAACGCAGCTGCACTGGATCTGATCGTTGAGGCAATCGAGAAGGCTGGCTACAAGCCGGGCGAGCAGGTTGCACTGGCTCTGGACGTTGCATCCTCCGAGTTCTACAACGACGGTGCATACGACTTCGAGGGCCAGAAGAAGTCCGCAGCTGAGATGAGCGCATACTACGCTGACCTGGTTGCTAAGTACCCCCTGGTTTCCATCGAGGATCCCCTGGATGAGAACGACTGGGAGGGCTACAAGACCCTGACCGAGCAGATCGGTGACAAGGTCCAGATTGTCGGTGACGACCTGTTCGTGACCAACCCCGAGCGTCTGGCTCGCGGTATCGAAGAGGGCGCAGCTAACGCTCTGCTCGTGAAGGTGAACCAGATTGGTTCGCTGACCGAGACCCTGGATGCAATGGAGCTGGCACAGCGCCACGAGTACCGTTGCATGGTTTCTCACCGTTCCGGTGAGACCGAGGACGTCACCATCGCTGACCTGGCTGTTGCAACCAACGCTGGCCAGATCAAGACCGGTGCTCCCGCACGTTCCGAGCGCGTTGCTAAGTACAACCAGCTGCTGCGCATCGAGGAAGAGCTGGGCGACGCAGCTGTTTACGCTGGCAAGTCCGCATTCCCCCGTTTCAAGGCATAATGACGCTTGAAAGCTTATAAGGGGATGCTCTGCTGAACTTCCCTGAACAGGCCGGGTCGATCCCAATACATCGTGAGGTAATTCATCACGTTATGTATTGTGGGTCGGCCCGGTTTTTCCTTGTCAGAGGCATATAATATTGGGTATATACTCACTCACGCTTCATACTTTCAACTGGTTTAATGCGTCAATTGACGGCTTAAGCCTATGAGCTAACTGGTGCTCTCTGCTCGGCTAATCGGGTCGTACCTGACTATCTCGTGATGTGATTCATGACTGGTAGTTGCGGTGCGGCCTTATTTTTATGCCTTGATAGGATGCACAAATCTTTCCACTCAATTTCTTAAAGGACTGTCATGACTGTATGTTTTATGATTCTTGCCCATTCGCGACCTCAGCAATTTCTTGAACTAACCAGAATCATTAAAAATTCGGGTGGAGAAACAGTCGCTTTTATTGATAAAAAAGCTAATTTGCAGGAATTTGAAACTGCTGATGCTCATTTTGTAAGCCGCCGGTTTAACGTTAACTGGGGAGGTTATTCCCTGACACGTGCTATGCAGGTTCTGCTGCGTGAGGCTCTGCAAACCTACCCCGACGCTCATCACTATATTTTCTTGTCTGGCCAAGATTATCCGGCTCGTCCGCTCACTGAATACATTGAGTACCTAGGCCGAGAAGAGAACCGTGACCGATGCTGGATGAACTTCTACGCAATGGCACCTGGTACGCAGTTCTATACTGTTTTGAAGTACCCGCGTTCCTACGACTTGAAGGCGCGTTTGGGCAATAAGGTGTACGCCCTGGTTCAGAAACTTTGGGACGTATACTACTCTCGTCGGCCTCGCATGAAGTATCCGGTGCAGTTTTACCGTGGCTCTTCTTCTTGGGTTGTTTCTCGTGAAGGAGCGCTGGCAATGGTGAAATTCCTTGATTCCAATCAGGGCAAGGCTATGCAGAAGTTCTTGCGGAAAACCCACGTTTCTGATGAGATTTGGGGTGCCACTGCTCTCCTGAATTCTTCTGCGAAGGAACATGCTACCAACTGGGATACCGATGGTCAGCTTGTTCCTGGAACTATGAAGGAAGAGAACAAAGTTTATCACCATTACATTGATTGGGATCCTGAACGCGAGAACCCCGCTCTTCTAAATAGTGGTGATCTTGAGAAGATTGATGCGTCAGGTAAGTGGTTCATCCGAAAAGTTGATGCTGAAAAATCGCAGGATTTGCTCGATATTCTGCGTCAACGACAGATTTTATAATCCTCAGCTCCTGCCCCATCCGTGAAGAAAAGTGGTGCTACGAACCCGGTAGAATATGAAGGAAGCGCTTAGCGGTACAGAATGGAACGAGGGACAGAGCAATGAGCCAGCGAGCAAACCAGCAGACCCGGTCGCACTCTAAGAGTTCCACCGAACCCGCTCAGGGCGCTACCACCTCCGAAGAACCGCGTGGCGCCGCTAAGGAAGCCCGCACCTCCCTGATGAAAAAGGCTAGTGCCCTTTTCTTCGGCGTGGGCTTGAACCAGCGCCACCCCGAGCGTGAACGTCAGGCGCAGGCTCGCCGTGAGGAGCGGGCCCGCCGCCGCGCCGCAGCCCAGCAGGGCAGTGAAGAAGGCGGATACGATGCCCCCGTGGCGGCTCATATGTTCTCCGGTCGTAGCTTCCTGACCGCTGTTGTGGTGGGCGTGATTGCGCTCGGTACCGCATACCCGGTGGTCACCTACATTGACCAGGACCGGGAAATCAAGCAGATCAACACGCACATTTCCCAGCTGCAACAGGAGAACGCCCAGCTGAAGGCGGAGCAGACCTGGTGGAACGACGACAACTACGTTCGTCAGCAGGCACGTAGCCGCCTCTACTATGTGAACCCCGGCGACACCCCCTACGTGGTCACCGGCATTACCGAGGACTCCACGAAGGCGGACGGTACTTCTGCGAACGCGAAGAACGCCCCCGAGGAAGCCTGGACCACGAAGGTTTGGAATTCTCTCGAGAAGAACTAGCCCCAGCCACCGGCAGGAACCCCCGCCCTGGCAAGCACCCGGCATAAGCGGACGAGGTGACCCCTCGTACCAGAAACTTAGGATTATGAGCACCGAAAACACCATTGAAGAGCTGAAGGCACGCACCCCCGGCGGCTTCGGCGTAACTGTTGAAACCCTGACCCCCACCGAGCAGGACATCCGTGTTCTCTCCGCGCAGCTGGGCCGTAAGGTCCGCGACGTGATTGAGATTCCGGCACGCTGCGTGTGCGGTAACCCGCTCGTGGCTGCTACCGCGCCGCGCCTGAGCAACGGCACCCCCTTCCCGACCGTTTTCTACCTGGCGCATCCGGTGATTACCGCTGCGGCTTCCCGCCTGGAGGCGGGCGGCCTGATGTACGAGATGACCGACTCGCTGGCTGAGGACGCGGACCTGGCGGCACAGTACGCTGCCGCACACGAGAACTACCTGGCTGAGCGTGAGCGCATCCGCCTGATCAGCGGCACTGAAGAGGTCCCGGAGATTGACGGCATCTCTGCCGGCGGCATGCCGACCCGTGTGAAGTGCCTGCACGCCGTTATCGGCCACACCCTGTCGGTGGGGCGCGGCGTGAACCCGATGGGTGACCGCGGCCTGGACGCTATCGCCGAGTGGTGGACCCCCGAGGTCTGCTCCTGCGACCCCGCGTGGCGTGAAGAAGCCTAAATATTGATTCTGGTGCGCCCGCATCGTCGTAAGGGACGGTGCGGGCGCATAATAGATAGAAGAAAGAGCGCCGAAAAGCGAAAAGTTTTCGCATGCGGCGCTCGCTGTGCCTTTGGCACTGATTGGTATTGAAGACCTGAAAGGAACCCACCGTGCGCGTTGGTGCGATTGACTGCGGTACGAACTCTATTCGCCTGCTGATTGCTGATTCCACTACTGAGGTGGTGGACGGGGTCGAGAAGACCGTCCTGAAGGACGTTGTGCGTGAGATGCGCATTGTGCGTCTGGGTCAGGGTGTGGACGCGACCGGCTGGCTGGCGCAGGAGGCGCTGGACCGCACCTTCGCTGCGGCGCGTGAGTATGCGCAGCTGCTGAAGGAGCACGGCGCTGATTCGGTGCGTTTCGTGGCGACCAGTGCGACCCGTGATGCGGGTAACCGTCAGGTGTTCGTGGATGGTATCCGCGAGATTCTGGGTATTGAGCCCGAGGTCATCAGCGGGGATGAGGAAGCAGCGCTGTCCTTCGCGGGTGCGGTGCGCGCTGTCGGTTACGGTGATGGCGATACCCTGGTGTTCGACCTGGGTGGCGGTTCGACTGAGTTCGTGCTCGGTGACGAGTCGGGTGTGAAGGCTTCCCGCAGCGTCAATATTGGTTGTGTGCGTCTGACTGAGCGTCACATGATGAGCGCCCCGTCGACTGACTCGCAGATTGCCCGTGTTGAGGCTGATACTGACGAGGCTCTCGAGGTGGCTCGTAAGACTGTGCCCCTGCAGGATGCACGCCGTGTGGTGGGTGTGGGGGGGCTGTGGTTGGCACCGCGCCCTTTGTGGCTGCCGCTGCGCTGGGTCTGGACCGCTACGATTCTGAGGCTATTAACGCTCAAAGCTTCTCCGTAGAGACCGTTCAGAAGACCGCCCGCTGGTTGGCTTCGCTGAGCCGAGCCGAGCGTGAGGAGCTCGGCTACATGCACCCCGGCCGGGTGGATGTGATTGGTGCCGGCGCGACGATTTACGCTCGCATCCTGACCCGTCTGAATGAGATGACTGATGGTGCCGTGGATTCGGTGACCGTCAGCGAGCACGACATTCTGGACGGTATCGCTCTGTCCCAGCTGTAGGCTTGAGCGCTCGCGCCGTGAACCGATGGTGGTTCGCGGCGCGGCTCAGCTTGAGGAGTTTTAATGTTCCATTCTGAGCGTCGGCGAGGTATGCCCCTGCCCGGCTGGTCTGTTGCGCCGTCTTTCGCCTGTGCGTCTCGTGTATTTGGTGTGCGCGCTTCGGTTGGTTCTGACCGAGGCGCTACTCGCCGCATCCCTAAGGTTGCAGCTTTGGGCGCTAGTGCCGCGTTGACTCTTCTGCCGTTGTGGACTCCGCTGGCGCCTGCCGCTTGGGCGACTGACCCGACGCCTTCTGCTTCTGCGTCGCCGAGCCCTAAGAGGGAGGTGACGGCGACTCCTTCGCCGTCGGGTACTGCGGTGCCAAAGACTTCTGCGACTCCGAGTCAGGGCGCGTCAACCACGAATGGTGATGATGTCCGTCAGCGTGAGTACTGGCTGAAGGAGTACGGCATTACGTCCTTGTGGTCGCAGGCTACGGGTAAGGGCGTGACGGTTGCTGTGATTGATACGGGCGTGGACGGTACCCACCCGGATCTTGAGGGTAATGTTCTGCGCGGTTATGACGCCTCGGGTGTTGGTAGCGAGGACGGCTGGAAGGGCCTGGGCGCTGAGCCGATGCACGGCACGGAGGTCGCTTCTCTGATCGCCGGTCACGGTCACGATACGCGGGGCTATTCTGCAATTGCAGGTCAGCCGGGTAAGCCGACCGGTGTGATTGGTGTAGCTCCCGATGCGAAGATTCTGCCGATTTCGCTGAATATGGGTACGACCGGCGGTAAGAGCATTGATGAGCAGATCCCGGCGGCGGTGCGTTACGCGGTCGATAATGGGGCTCAGATTATTAACATGTCCATTGGCTCGAATAAGACGAGCTGGCCGCAGAGCTGGGATGAGGCGTTTGCCTACGCTGAGCAGAAGGGCGTGCTGATTGTTGCGGCTGCGGGTAACCGCGGTAGCGGCTTGACGCAGGTTGGTGCTCCGGCGACGATTCCTGGCGTGCTGACCGTGGGCGGTATTGACCGGAAGAAGGCTGTTGCTGAGGGGTCGTCGACTCAGGGCATTTCGATTGCGGTGGTTGCTCCGAGTACGGATATGATTGCGGCTGCTCCGGGTAACGGGTACATGATTTGGTCTGGTTCTTCGGCTGCTGCCCCGCTGGTGACGGGTGTTGCGGCGTTGTTGAAGCAGAAGTATCCGAAGGAGTCTGCGGCTCAGCTGGCTCAGCGTTTGATTGCTTCGGCTGATGATGCTGGTGCGACGGGCCGTGACCCTTTGTATGGTTACGGTATTTTCAATCCGCAGGATGCGATGGCTTTGGCGGCGCCTACGGTGACGGCTAATCCGTTGGGTTCGATTTCTGAGTGGATTGCTGTGCACCGTAAGCAGCAGGTGAGCGATCCGACTCCTAGCGATGCTGCGCCGGTCCATGAGGAGGGTGAGAGCATTGTGAAGGCGGCTGCGCCGGATGCGCGTCGCCCTCCGGAGGATCGTGGCTGGTTGCCGCCGGTGATTTTGGCGGCGCTGGTGTTGTGGCTGACGATTATTACGGCTGGTTCGGTGCATCGTTTGCACAGGATGCATGTGAGCGCGGGGCAGGCTACGCGGATGGCTCGTGCGGCGGCGCATCATCCGGGGTCTCATCGGGGTACTCGCCGCGTGTCGAAGAAGTCTCAAGAAGCTGCACGGAAGAGTGCTCGCCGGACCTCTCGTTAGTACTGTTTGCTGGTGTTTTTCTCCTACATGGAAGCTTTATATGTTCGCCCGGGGCTGACTTCTGAGTTAGTCCCGGGCTTTGTTATGCGGGGGCTGGCCTTCGATGGGGAAACGCTCCAATAAACGAAAATATCGAACATACCGCGCAAAAAACGGAAAGGGTAATTTTGACTGTAACCCGCATCACGAGATGAACCCTGTTCATATCTTCAAAACTTTTAACTTAGGGTCAGCTCAAAGGGACCATAAGTGCGAAATCACCTAAACAAAGGCGTAAAATAAAAGACAACAGGTATGTGATAGACAGGCTCGTGCTGCTAGCCACTTCGCGTTGCGCAAGGACTTCCAGAGCGAGCCGCTTTGTTCGTCAGGGGAGCTTTCGGAACGAGCCGAAAGTTGCGCATACCACCCTACCGGGGCTACCGAACCTCGGTACCTAAAGACTAGGAAGTAACAAAATGGCATTCACTAAGGTGGCACAGGACCGTCCTCGCGTCCTGATCGTCGGTGGCGGCTACGTCGGCTTCACCGTTGCTAAGAAGATTCAGAAGGCTATCAAGGAGACCGGTGGCGTTGTCACCATCGTTGAGCCGAACCCCTACATGACTTACCAGCCCTTCCTCCCCGAGGTTGCAGCAGGTTCCATGGAAGGCCGTAACGCAACTGTGCCGCTGCGCCAGCACCTGCGCGACACCGAGCTGATTCCGGGCCGTGTTGTCTCCATCGACCACGCAAACCGCACCGCTGTTGTGGAGCCCACCGACAACGGTGAGCCCTTCGAGCTGAAGTACGACGAGATCGTCCTCGGCGCAGGCGCAGTGACCCGTGCATTCCCGATTCCGGGTCTGGCAGAGGTTGCTATCGGTCTGAAGACCATTGAAGAGGCAGTTTCTGTTCGTAACTGGGTTCTGGACCGCATTGAGGTTGCATCCATGCTCAGTGATGCTGAGGCACGTCGCCGTGCCCTGACCTTCGTCATTGTTGGTGGTGGCTTCGCTGGCGTTGAGACCATCTCCGAGCTCGAGGACATGGCACGCGTTGCTGTTGAGCGCAACGAGCGTCTTTCCGTTTCCGACCTGCACTTCGTCATGATTGAGGCTGCACCGCGCATCATGCCCGAGGTTCCCGCAGACCGTGCAGAGAAGGTCGTTGCAGAGCTGCGTGCGCGCGGCATCGAAATCCTGCTGAACACCTCCCTCTCCGACGCAACCGACGGTAACCTGCAGCTGATTAACATGGCTGACAAGTCCCCCGCAGGCGAGATCAAGACCGACACCCTGATCTGGACCGCAGGCGTGGCAGCATCCCCGATGCTGAAGAACACCGACTTCCCGATTGACGAGCGTGGCCGCGTTCGCGTGAGCGCAGACCTGCGCGTCACCGGCGACGACGGCGTGGTTGAGGGTGCTTGGGCTGCAGGCGACAACGCAGCTGTTCCGGATCTCTCCGGTGGCGGCGTGGGCGGCTTCTGCGTTCCCAACGCTCAGCACGCTTCCCGCCAGGCTGTTGTTCTGGCTAAGAACCTGCTGGCTGCTCGCCGCGGCGAGCCCCTGACCGACTACTACCACGAGACCATTGGTGTTGTGGCAGGTCTGGGCCTGTGGAAGGGCGTTGCAAACTTCAAGGGCAAGACCATTGGCGGCCCGCTGGCATGGATCATGCACCGCGGCTACCACGGCTCTGCAATCCCCACCACCGAGCGTACCGTTCGCGTTATGACCACCTGGGCTCTGAACCAGATCTTCGGTCGCGACACCTCCTCGATCCGCCACCAGCGCTCCCCGCGCCTGGCATTCCAGGAAGCAACCGGTACCGCACCGGCACGCCAGAAGGCAAAGCTCTAAAATAGCCTGACTTGGGGTCTATCTTCCTGAGATAGTGCACCTGAGATAAAGTAACGGGCGGTGTGGAAGACTTCGGTCTTCTGCACCGCCTATTTTGCGATTGGATGCTTGCGAGCTGTTTAGCTTAGCTGCCCACCAGCGCTTTTGCGTGATGCTTGCTGCGGCGGGGCGCGGGGAACTGTTTGAAATGTGTCTCTGCTTAGATTCGAGTGCGTTTTCGTGGAATAATAAATATTTGTGTCCCGGACTGTTCGGGATACGCCCTCATAGTCCAATTGGCAGAGACAGAGGACTTAAAATCCTTGTGTTCTGGGTTCGAGTCCCAGTGGGGGCACTGCATAGACACGCGTAGATGCGCGGTATAGATAGGCGGCGGCTCTTCCCGTAGGGGAGGAGTCGCCGCTCGCGTGTTTGAAGGTTTACATGTCTGGGTTTTTTTGGGGGGGGTAAAAGACGATGCCCCCGACCAGTTCGGTTGCCATGGGGATGCCCACCTGCTCGAAGGAAGCGATGGTACCCGCGGGCTCCACGCTCAAAAACGCCCGCATACCGTCTTCCGGAGCTCAAAAAACGTGAGACCCTATAAAGAGACACAGCCACAGACGCACCCCTGCCTGAACGGGGGAGCAGAGTCAGAAAGGCACAGCATGCAGACTAAACCCTCCATCATTGCCGTCGATATGGACGGCACCTTCCTCACCGACTCCAAAACCTTCGACACCGAACGGTTCGCGCGCATCCTGCCCCGCCTGCAGGCGCATGGAATCCACTTCGTCGTGGCGAGCGGAAATACCCATGCCAAGCTACAGGACTATATGCGCGGTTTCGAGGACCAGGGCCTCACCTACATTGCTGAGAACGGCGCGTACCTCGCCGATGACAGCGGTCAGCTTGCCGTGCATCCCTTTGAGGAAGAGGATATCCCGCGCATTATTGAGGTAGTGCAGGGGCTGGACCAGATCGGTCTGCTGGTGTGCACCACCGAGGGTATTTACCTGCCCAAGGATCGTTGCGATCAGATTGTGCACATGATTCGCGGCTATTTTGAAGACACCGGTCAGGAGCTTCCCGAAACCCTCACCCTGGAGGACTTTGCGGCGTTCTTCTTCCCCGGCTCGGTCATGGTTGACTCTATTGAAGATTTTGAGGGTGCACCCATTAAGTTCCCGCTGCTGACTCCGCCTAAGCAGACGCAGCAACTGAGCGTCTACTTGCGTGAGGTTCTTCCGCAGACCGTTACCCCGATGGTCAGCGGCTTCGGTGCCATTGACCTGGTGCGCACCGGTGTCAACAAGGCGACCGGTCTGAAGGACCTGTGCGAGCGTCTGGATGCTGACCCTGCGGGCATTCTTGCCTTCGGTGACGGCGAGAATGACATGGAGATGCTCCGCTATGCGGGCTGGGGTGTCGCCATGTCTAACGCCCCGGAGGTTGTGCGGAATGCTGCTGACGAGGTGATCGGCTCGAACGAGGAGCAAGCAGTTCTGGATTATCTGGAGCAACTCCTGGATCGTTTGGAAGCTTCGCACTAGACGCTTCACAAAGAGGTGCGCCGGAGGGTCTGCATGCGGGGCGGTGTGGACTTGGGTGAACCTCAGGTAAACACCGCCCTGAAATATTCTGGCAAGGTCGCCAGATGCGCTTGCTGGTAACGAACAGCGCCCGTGAGCGCAGAATCTATCCGATAGAATTAACAAGAATTAGTTTTGTCCCCGTATGAAGGAGAGAATGATGGCGGGAAATCCGCTTCTGAATTCAATGACGAAGAATGCCACTCAGGGTGACTCTCGTTTCGGTCGCTTTGGTGCGCAGTCTCAGCAGAACAACCAGCAGGCGTACGGTCAGCAGCAGGGCTACGGCCAGCAGACTTACGGTCAGTACGGTCAGCAGTCCTACGGCCAGAACGCCTACGGCCAGCCCCAGTACGGTCAGCAGGCACAGTACGGTCAGCAGGCACAGTACGGTCAGCCGTACGGTGAGGCTGACTACGGCGTAGCAGCCCCCACCTACTCGGAGCCCATTCCCGCCGGTGAGCGCCTGACCATGAACGATGTCATGGTTAAGACCGGCATCAACCTGGGCCTGGTCGCTGTCGGTGCCGCTGTTGCATGGGTCATGCCGGTGTTGCTACTCCTGGGCATGATTGGCGGTCTGGTCCTGGGTCTGGTGAACTCCTTCAAGAAGAAGGTTTCCCCGGTCCTGGTCATGACCTACGCCTTCATGGAAGGCCTGCTGCTCGGCGGCCTGTCCGCTGTTGTGGACATGCGCTACCCCGGCGTGGCTGTCCAGGCTGTTCTGGCAACCCTCGTGGTCGCAGGTACCACCCTGGCTCTGTTCGCGAACGGCAAGCTACGCGCAACTCCTAAGCTCAACAAGATCTTCATGATTGGCGCTATCGGTTACATGGCGTACGGCCTCATCTCGATCCTGGGCGCGGGTATCTTCGGTTCCTCGCTGAACAGCTTCTCTATCGGTGGTATTCCGCTGGGCCTGGTTGTTGGCCTGTTCGCTGTTGCGCTGGCAACCTACTCGCTGCTGCTGGACTTCACCACCACCTCCGAGGCTGTGGAGGCTGGCCCGCCCCGGCGGGAGGCCTGGAATCGTTATC
>OBWU01000301.1_pt1 | contig 12583 bp, 10 predicted proteins | sample 1476551 | NCBI WGS metagenome assembly OBWU01 (sample SAMEA2580135, study PRJEB22360) | human gut metagenome | biome: human gut; feature: human-associated habitat; material: faeces | place: Denmark | collected 2008/2010
TATTTCCAATATTTGCTTGGATTTTCTCGAATCATAGTCGCTGAGATACCAAACTTTCTTTCTTGCAAGACAGTCTCAAAGCCACGATTTGATAATTCTTGCTGGTAGTCTGCCTCTCCCACAAAGAAAATTAGTTCTTGCTGGGTTTCATCATAGGAAATCTCCAATAACATCTGGTCCAACCACTCCTGCCAGCCCATAGGGTAACGGGGAAGATTAGTCTCATCTAACTTGCAAACGGAGGTCAACTCGTCATCACGAAAAGCCTCTCGGATATAGCGGAATCTTTTTTGAAGCGTTAAGCCTACCTGCTCCCCTCTATCTCCCTCATAGCCTGAAACGACAACCCAGACCTGGTCACACTGCCGCTTCGCTCGCTGAATCAGATCGATATGACCTTGATGAAGCGGAGCAAAGGTTCCAAATACCACTGCTGTTTTCTTTTTCATAAATCTATCACTTTTTTATAATTTTTGATATTTTTATTATCTGTGTTTTTATTATAAACTATATTTTTGTTTTGTCAATAGTTTTTTATCATTTTTTATAAAAAGATTGCAAAAAAAGAATCAAGATTGCTCCTGATTCTCCATTTTTATGCAATATCAAATTTTAACTGGCCTGCTTTAACACCAATCTTAAGTGTGCTGCCTGCCACCAAATCTCCCTTAAGAAGAAGTTCTGCCAACTTGTCCTCAACTTCTGTTTGCAGGGTTCTGCGAAGTGGACGAGCTCCCATCTCTGGGTCATATCCTTGATTTGCCAACAATTTCAGTGCGGAAGCTTGTAATTTCAAGTCAATGCCTTGTTCAGCCAAACTTGCAACTAAAGGTTTGACCATAATCTTCACCACTTCCTGCATATGGTCGCTAGACAGACTATGGAAGACCACCTTTTCATCAATACGATTGATGAATTCCGGTCTATAAGCCTTTTTCAACTCTTCAAACATGCGTTTTTCCATATTTTCCTGGTCAAAACGAATATCCTTAGCCCCAAATCCGACAGTCTTGTCATCCCGAAGGGCTGTCGCACCAAGATTTGACGTCATGATAATAATGGTATTTGAAAAGTCAACCTTGCGACCCTTGCTATCGGTCAAGACACCATCATCCAAGACCTGCAAGAGGACATTAAAGATGTCTGGGTGGGCTTTTTCTACCTCATCAAAGAGGAGAACAGAGTATGGTTTGTTGCGAACCTTCTCGGTCAACTCCCCACCTTCTTCATAACCCACATAGCCCGGAGGAGCTCCGTTGAGACGACTGGCTGCGAATTTCTCCATATACTCACTCATGTCAAAGCGGATAAGGGCTGATTCGTCATCAAAAAGAACTTCTGCCAGAGCCTTGGCCAATTCGGTCTTACCGACACCTGTAGGCCCTAGGAACATAAAGGAACCAATCGGACGCTTATGACTGCGAATCCCTGACTGGTTGCGGCGAATGGCACGGCTAATACTTGAAACAGCTTGATCTTGACCGATGACACGTTTGTGCAGTTCAGCTTCCAAGTTTAAGTATTTCTTAGCATCAGTCTGAGTCAGTTTTTGAACGGGGATACCTGACAAGCGACTCAAGGTGGTCAAAATATCAGACTCTGTCACCAAGTCTTTATAGACAGGCACTTCCTCTTCTTTTGCGATTAGCTGGGCTGCCTGTTTCCACTTGCCATCCATCAAGGCCTTGTCAGCTGGACTCAAACCTGAATCGTCTGCTTTTATATGCTTTGCCTTATTTTGCACTGTTGCTGCTGCCTCATCCAAAAGATCGATAGCAGAGTCTGGCAAGTGACGACTAGTCAAGTAACGATGCGCCATCTTAACCGCTGTTTCAACCGCTTCATCTGTGATTTGCACACGGTGATGTTTCTCATAAGTCACCTTCAAGCCTTGCAAAATGGCCATACTGTCGGCCACACTTGGCTCTTCAATCGTCACTTTGGCGAAACGACGAGAAAGGGCCGCATCTTTTTCGATGTGTTTTTGATATTCTTCCTGAGTGGTCGCACCAACTGTTCTCAAGGTGCCACGCGCCAAGGCTGGCTTCAAGATATTGGCCGCATCCAGAGTCGAATCAATCCCGCTCCCAGAACCCATGATAGTGTGAAGTTCATCTATAAAGAGGATGACTTGGCCATCTTCTTCAATATCCTTAATGATATTATTCATGCGCTCTTCAAAGTCACCACGGAAACGTGTCCCTGCCACGACATTCATCAAATCAAGCTCTAACACGCGCATCTTAGCCATTTCCGCAGGTACATCACCACTAGCAATACGCTGGGCAAGACCAAGCGCCAGAGCTGTTTTCCCGACACCAGCATCCCCAACCAAGACAGGATTATTCTTGGTTTTACGGCTCAAGATTTGAATCATACGCGAGATTTCCTTGTCCCGACCGATGACTGGTTCTAACTTGCCAGAACGCGCTTGCTCTGTCAAATCATGCGTATAGTCCTCGAGACCTCCGCTCGGAGTCTGGGGCATACCCATCATATTAGCCATAGAATTTTGCTTGTCAGCTACTGTACGATGGCGTTGGCGTAGAGCCTTGAGGTCTTCACGAGTCCAGCCTGCACGTTCTTCTAGATTTCGACGTAGGGCAGCAATCTTAACCTGATCTTTCTTGTCTTCATAAGAAAAGCCTGCTCTCTCCAAGATGCGAGTCGCCAAGGCATTGCCATCATGCAAAATCGCATAGAGGACATGCTCTGTCCCTAGCATCTTAGCATGGACCACTGATGCTACATACTCTGCTTCATCAAAAAGAACCTGCAAACGATGGGAGAACGGCAATTCCGTAAAGATTTCATCCTGGCTATAGTCCGTTTCAGTCAGTTCCAAAGCGACCTCTTCTAAACGGTCCATCTCATATGGATAATCATTTAAAGTCGCCCCTGCCACACTATAACTGTGATTGGACATGGCAATCAACAAGTGCCAAGACTCTAGATAACGAGCTCCAAAATGGCCAGCAACCATGTAGGCACTTTCGATACATTCATTCAATGCTTTTGAATAGTTCATCTTACTTCCCTTTTCTATCTACCTCTTGTATGACCTGTCGTAGCATATTAGCTCGAACAACTGGAGCTTCTTCTCCTAGAACGCGATCCAAAGCTACTGCTACCAGCAAATTCATCTCTTGCTTGGTCATCAATTCCTGCTCAACCAAAAGCTGTAGAATATCCTCATAAATTTCTTGACTGACCCGCTCACCAATTGAGTAAAGCAGCTCCCTGAGCATTTCATGATGACTAGAAAACTCAATCCGTCCTATACGAATGTAGCCTCCACCACCACGCTTACTTTCAACCAAGTAGCCTCTACTTTCCGTAAAGCGTGTCTTGATCACATAGTTAATCTGACTGGGAACAACCTGAAAAGTATCCGCCAACTGACTCCGTTGCAACTCCACAATTCCAGATTGATCTAAAATCGCCTTGATGTAGGCCTCAATATGATCCGATGTATTTTTAAATCTCATTACAAACCCACCTCTCTCTTTAAACCTTGACTATCTTTGACTATTATACCGAAATTTTCTCATTTTTAAAAGAAAAAGGGCGCTGGTAAAGGATAATCTTCACCAACTCCCTGTCTTTCTAATTATTTAAGCCCAATTCTTCTAATATCTGGTGTTTGTAGGCAATCTTTTGGACTTCCTTGTCCTCATCTTCAGACCAATCTAGTTTAATTTCTGAAACAATCTGCCCAGGGCGATTTTTCAAGATATAGATGCGGTCGCTGAGACTGAGGGCCTCCTCGATACTATGCGTGATGATCAAGGTTGTTAGCTGCAACTGCTTGTGAATCTCAAGGTACCAAGCGTGGAGTTCCATCTTGGTCATCTCATCCAAGGCGCTAAAAGCCTCATCCAAGAGAAAGAGCTTGTGCCCGAAAAGATAGGTACGAAGCAAGGCCACACGCTGGCGCATCCCACCACTGAGTTCATGAGGGTATTTATCTCTTACAGCTGTCAACTGGAAGGTCGCAAGAATTTCATCTGCGCGAGCAATAGCTTCTGCCTTATCCACCTTTTGAATCAAGAGGGGCAGAATGATATTACCAAGCACCGTCTTGTGCTCCAAGAGCAGATCCTTTTGTAACATATAACTCACGCGCCCCTTGGGATTTTCTTCACCATCAAGGACAATTCTCCCTGACTGAACTTCTAAAATCCCCGCAATTAAGTTGAAAAGCGTAGTCTTACCAACACCACTTGGGCCTAGGATAGAAACCACTTCACCTGAAGTGACTTTCAGATTGATGTCCTCTAAAATCCTCTCCTGACCATAGGCATAACTGACGTGTTCTAGTCTAATTTCTGTCATTATTTCACAAATTCGTTGGTGAAGCCTTTGTCTGTCAAATCTTCTTTAAGGATACCATTTTCTTTATCCCATTTGTAGAAGGCATTCCAGCGAGCTGCATCAAATTGCCCCCATTTTTCCTTGTCGCTTGCGTATTCTTTTGACAAGTATTTTTGAGATTCGATGACAAAGTCACGTTTTTCCTTGAGTTCAGGTGCATTTTTGATGAGGATATCAGCTGCTTCCTCTGGATGCTCCATAGCATATTGGTAGCCTTTTTTGATAGCTTGGATAACTTTGCGAGCTTCTTCTTTGTTGTCTTTCAAATAGTCGTTGTTAGCAATAATGACTGGTGAGTAATAGTCAAATTCTTTAACGTAGTCTTTCAAGTACATGAAATTAGCATCTACACCTTGAGATTTTGCAAGGATACCATCCCAACCGTAGTAGATCCAAGCAGTATCAAAGACGCCATTGGCAATCGGTGTGATTGAGTTTGAGTCGTTATTTGGTACTTTTTCAACCTTCTCAAAGTCTCCACCTTGAGATTCTACCAAGGTTTTCAACATAGCAAGTTCAGTTGGGTCATTCCATGTCCCGTATTTTTTACCAACCAAGTCCTTTGGACTGCTTACATTGTCAGATTTACGAGAGATGATTCCTGATGTATTGTGTTCAACAATAGCTGCAACGGCAGTAATTCCTGCTCCTTTTTCCAATTTTTTAGCCATATAGTCTTGGAAATAGACTGCAAATGGTGCCTTACCGTTAATAACCAAGTCAGAAGAACTTTCTTCTGGTGGCAATTTCAAATCAACATCCACTCCAGCTTCTTTGAAATAACCTTTTTCCTTAGCAACATAAAGCCCTGTGTGGTTGGTATTTGGCGTCCAGTCTAGGATAAAGTCAATCTTCTTGAGTTCTGCTTCCTTATTATCCTTAGAAGCAGTTCCTTGACCACAGGCCACAAGCACAACAGCTACAAGAGCTGTTAAAACAGTTAAAAACACTTTCCATGTTTTCTTCATTTCAATTTCCTCTTTTCTTTTTCAGAAACATTCTTATTCTACGAACGTTTCCATTTAATAACATATTTTTCACTGACATCAACCAGCTTCATACCGAGAAGACTGATAATCGATACCAGAATAATAATAGCAAACATAGTATCATACTGAAACAGTTTCTTGGACTGAATCATGTAGACACCTAGTCCTTCAAAGCCTCCCAACCACTCAGATACTACTGTTGTGATAAAGGCGTAGGAGACACTGACCCTCAGACCAGCATAAAAGTAAGGCAGACTGACAGGGATTTTAAAATGCCACAGGATTTGCCAAGGTTTGGCCCGCATCAGACTAAACAAGGTCAGCATATCCTTGTCACAATGCCTAAAACCGTCCAAAATGCTGACGATGATAGGAAAGGTTGTTGTCAAGATAATCAAGACAATCTTGGGCAAAATCCCATAACCGAGCCACAAAACCAGGATAGGGGCTATGGCAATGGTCGGGATAGTCTGAACAACCACCATCATAGGGTAAATCAGATCGTTAAGCCAAGTCAAACTGTCCATAAGCACAGCCATGAGACAGGCAATCAAGACTCCCAAAATCAGTCCCAATAAAGCCACTCTCAAGGTGGCCCAGCTATGGTGCCAGAGAAATTCTCTATCACGAACAAAGGACAGGAGAATTTCAAGAGGTGTCGGCAGGATAAACTTGGGGAGAAGTTTAAGAAAACCTGCTAACTGCCAGATTGACAAGACCCCCATAAAGCCCAATAGACTAATGTGTCGTCTCAGTATACTTTTCAAGTTTCTCATCAATACTTAAAATCTCTCCTACATTTATTTTGACATTGGCAAAAACATTATCTGCCTCCTGCCCTGCCACTTCTAGCGCTTCTTTGAGAATGCGCATAAGCTCATCAAACTCCCCTTCCAAGACCGTTTCAAATGGTGTCACCACCATAGTCACCTCTTGAGCTTGCAGATAAGCAATGACTTGATCGATAACAGCAATCCGATCAATCCCCTGTGATAGGGGTAAAATTTGCAAGGCGATGCTTGCTTTCATAAGAACCTCCTCTTCTCGTTTTCCTTTGACAAAAAGAAAAACCTTTGCCATATATGGAAAAGGTCAAGAGTAGACTAAGTATCGTTCCCTACGCTGGCATTACCCAGATCAGGTGCGGTCGAAGCTTAACGCTTCCTCTCAGACTGTACACAGACTCCCATATATTATATGGACATATGATAGCGCAAAACAAAAAAAATGTCAAGGAAACTGCTTACAGAAAAGAGTAGGAAATTTTCCTACTCCCATTTTCTATACTCGTTCTCCATCACTATTTACTCTGTAGCCATCCACTGTCGTATTGACAGCTAAGGCGCCTGAAGAGTAAGAATAATACCACTTACCAGAGACTTGATACCACCCCGTTTTCATTGCCCCTGAACTATCTAAATAATACCACAGACCATTTTCCTTTAACCAGCCTGTCTGCATTTCACCAGATGATTTCAAATAATACCAACTAGATCCATCTTTCAGCCAGCCTGTTGATTTAGATCCATTTGATTTAAAATGATACCAACTACCATTTATTTTCTTCCAACCGACAGTTGAACTGTTATTGGATCCATAGTTAGAGCTATTTCCTGATTGATTCTGATAATTCTGTGAAGAGGTTACTCCCTCTAGCTGGATATAGCGACGACTTCCGTTATAAGCCGTATAACTCAACCACTTGTACCCATCTTTTTCGAGAATTTGATCATAATGAACATTCTCCCCAGGATAATAGTAATCAATTGCAGTTGCGCCAGCTAGAGGCTGATTTTTGATAGCAGCCTTAGTCTTAAAATAATGTGTTCCTCCTGTTGAAACTGAGGATTGACTATTCCCAACACTGCCACCAGCTAAATCTTTAAAATGAATAAAGCCAGTCATAGTATTCGCCTTCACGACGCGCTTATTGTAAGATTCCCTTATTCCATAATTGTATTCTTCAATCTCAATCTCATCTCCTATTACATTTGACACCCAAGCAACATGACCATAAGTTCCTGCAGTCGACCAAGCAATGGAGCCAATCGCTGGTCTATTATCGACACGATAGCCTTCACGACGAGCACGATAGCCCCATTCATTCGCATTCCCATAAGCCGCCGGAATCTCAAAACCATTGACATTACTCAAACGAAAGGCTGCAAAAGAAGTACACTGACGAGAATACATGCGCCACTTATCAATCTCCTGGCTCCCATTTTTATAATGAGCAGGATAATCATCCCCACGCGCAATCGATCCATTTCCTCCGGAATAGGCATATACACTATTACCCGCTGCTAACATCAATCCTACTACTAAAAAGGGAACAACCTTTTTAGCTGATTTTCTAAAAGAAAATCTTGTCTCTGCTACTTTAAATGGTGAAATTTTCATTCTTCCTCCTTGAAAAATAATATAAATCGAAGATTACCTTCACTTAAACTATTCGGAGAAAAAAAGAAAAAGTGAGAAAATTTCTCACTTTAGTCAAGATAATGAATCAAATTCTTTTCTGTAAGGATATCTGAGTAAGTAAAGGATTCAACGTAAACATTAGCTTGTTTATCTCCTTCAACGTTCCCAAATTCAACGATAAATAGGGATGGATAAACCTCAATTAGCTTACCCAATCTATTTTTTTGGCGCTTACGGCCATTCTCCAAAGTCATTTCAACGACTTGTCCCTCATGTGCCTTGATTTCTTCTTTGATTTTTTTCATCTTGGCTACATCTGTAAATGCATCTGACATCTTATGCCTCCCTCTTTGAGATACTTGAAAATTTATTGTATTCTTTTTGGAAAATTAATTCCACCGTTCCACGAGCTCCACTACGGTTTTTCTCTATAATAACTTCTACCTTATTGTTTGGTATGCCTTCCTCTTCTTCACCACCACGCTCATAGTAGTCGTCGCGATAAAGAAAGGCTACGATATCAGCGTCCTGCTCAATAGAACCAGATTCACGAATATCAGACAAGACCGGTCTCTTATCCTGGCGTTGTTCTACACCACGAGAAAGCTGACTTAGAGCGATTACTGGAACCTTCAGTTCCTTAGCTAAAATTTTCAACTGACGTGAAATTTCTGAAACCTCTTGTTGACGATTTTCCCGACCAGTTCCCGTGATAAGCTGCAAATAGTCTATTAAAATCAAACCAAGATTTCCAGTTTCTTGAGCCAGTTTACGAGAACGAGAACGAATCTCTGTAATCCGAATCCCTGGCGTATCATCGATATAGATACTTGCATTAGCTAGGTTCCCTTGAGCAATGGTATATTTTTGCCACTCCTCATCAGTCAATTGACCCGTACGGATAGAATGCGATTCCACCAAGCCTTCTGCCGCCAACATACGGTCCACTAGACTTTCCGCACCCATTTCGAGTGAAAAAATAGCAACCGTTTTGTCCAACTTAGTCCCAATATTCTGAGCAATATTCAATGCAAAGGCTGTCTTACCAACCGCTGGACGGGCTGCTAGGATAATCAACTCCTCCTCATGAAGTCCAGTCGTCATATGATCCAAGTCACGATAGCCTGTCGCAATACCTGTAATATCGGTCGTTTGTTGCGAGCGAGTTTCCAGATTTCCAAAGTTGATATTCAACACATCTCGAATGTTCTTAAATCCACTTCGATTAGCATTTTCGCTGACATCAATCAGGCCTTTTTCTGCCTGAGCAATGATTTCATCAGCTGGTTGCGAAGCCTCGTAAGCTTGATTGACAGACTCTGTCAACTTGGAGATTAATCGACGTAGCATGGCCTTCTCTGCAACAATCTTAGCATAATACTCCGCATTAGCAGAAGTTGGCACAGAATTGACAATCTCAACCAGGTAAGACAAGCCACCAATATTCTGTAAATCACCTTGATTATCAAGAATGGTACGAACCGTTGTTGCATCTATAGCATCGCCACGATCGGATAAATCGACCATAGCTTGGAAAATCAAACGATGGGCATACTTAAAAAAGTCCCGAGACTCAATATATTCTCGCACAAAAACAAGCTTACTCTCGTCAATAAAGATAGCCCCTAAAACGGATTGCTCAGCTAAGATATCTTGAGGTTGTACTCGTAACTCTTCTACTTCTGCCATCAGACTTCCCTTCCTTTTACAATCTTGTCAAGAAAGTGTAAATTTACCCTTCTTTCACACGAAGATTGATCACACCTGTGATATCTTGATAGATTTTCACTGGTACATCGATCAAACCAACTGCTCGAATCGGAGCTTGTACTTGAATATGACGCTTATCAATCTTAATTCCAAATTGCTTTTGCAATTCTTCTGCAATTTTCTTATTGGTAATGGAACCAAAGGTACGACCATCTGGACCAACTTTTTCAACAAATTCTACAACCGTTTCTTCTGCTTCTAGTTGGTCTTTAATTGCTTTTGCTTCTGCAATCATCTCAGCGTGAGCTTTCTCTTCTGATTTTTGTTTACCACGAAGTTCACCTACAGCTTGAGCAGTTGCTTCTTTTGCTAAATTCTTTTTGATAAGAAAGTTTTGTGCATACCCTGTTGGTACTTCCTTAATTTCACCTTTTTTACCTTTTCCTTTAACATCTGCTAAAAAGATTACTTTCATTCTTCTTTCTCCTTTTCCTTTATTTCATTTAATACAATTTCTGTCAGTTTTTCACCTGCTTCTGACAAGGTTAAATCCTTAATTTGAGCTGCTGCCAAATTAAAGTGGCCTCCACCTCCCAGCTCTTCCATGATCCGTTGTACATTCAGTTTACTACGACTGCGAGCTGAGATAGAGATAAATCCTTGTGTATTCTTCGCAAGAACAAAACTCGCTTCAATGCCCGACATAGCTAACATGGCATCTGCTGCCTTACTAATAACAACTGTATCATAGCATTTCGAGTCCTTAGCCTCTGCTATCAGTACATCTGAACCTAATTTACGTCCCTGTAAAATCAGTTCATTGACCTCACGATATTCTTCAAAATCCGTCGCAGCGATTTCCTGGATAGCAATACTATCGCTTCCGCGCGTTCTGAGATAGCTAGCAACATCAAATGTCCGACTAGTCACTCGTGAGGTGAAATTTTTAGTATCCAACATCATACCAGCCATTAAAACACTTGCTTGCATACGACTCAAACGATTTTTCTTAGAATTCTGGAACTGAATCAATTCCGTTACCAACTCACTGGCACTGCTTGCACCACTTTCGATATAAGTGATAACTGCATTGTCTGGGAAATCCTGATCCCTTCGATGGTGGTCAATAACAATAGTTTGGGTAAACAAATCATAAAAATCTTTTGATAAAGTTAAAGCTGTCTTTGAATGGTCTACAAGAATCAACAAAGAACGATTGGTCACCATCCCCATTGCATCCTTAACAGACAACAACTTCGTAACTCCTTCTTTTTCTAAGAATGCAACAGCTCGTTCAATATCTGGTGACATTTGATTTTCATCATAAAGAGCATAACTATTTTCTGTTACATTACTAGCAAATAACTTCATACCTACAGCAGAACCCAAAGCATCCATATCAAGGTTTTTATGACCAACTACAAAAACCTGATCTACACTTCTAATTTTATCTGAAATAGCCGTCATCATAGCGCGCGTACGTGTTCGTGTACGCTTGATTGACGCAGCAGACCCACCACCAAAATAAACTGGATTTTTCGTTTCGTCGTTCTCCTTGACAACCACCTGGTCTCCACCACGCACTTCAGCCAAGTTCAAGTTGAGTAATGCAACTTTACCTATCTCATCATGATTTCCATCACCATAAGAAAAGCCCATACTTAAGGTCAAAGGCAACTGTCTCTGTTTTGACTCTTCTCTGAAAGCATCGATAACAGAAAATTTATCATTCATCAATCCCTCAAGTACCGTGTAGTCCGTAAAGAGATAGAAACGGTCCATACTCACTCGACGGGAGAACATGGCATGCTTCCCAGCAAATTCTGAAACAAAATTGGCTACAAAACTATTGATATGACTGATATCAGACTCCGATGTTTCATCTTCTAAATCATCATAGTTGTCAACGGAAACGATCCCAATCACAGGTCGACTCGTTACTAACTCAACAGTCGCTTCGTATTCTCCAGACACATCAAAGAAGTAAAGAACTCCAGACACCTTGTCCATATGAACCGAATAGCGGGTCTCACCCAAGGTGGCATAAGAACCTGGATTCCCCACAGAAGCCTTGATAATTGTTTGAATTAATGCCACATCAATTTCGCCCACTTCATTAGTCAAAATCAATTCAGCATAAGGATTAAACCATTCAACTTCACCTGACGACAAGTCTAATTTAATAACTCCGACAGGCATCTGTTCTAACAAGGTTGTCAAACTTTCTTCAGCTTGGTGGTTTACATACTGGATTTGTTCTACTTCACTCCTTGAGTAGTAGTCTCTCTGATGGATGAATAGTAAAATATATGAACCCAAAATAAGTAGCAAAAGAAATAGCGTTACCAGTGTATTCGTTACAAAAACAAGTTGCACAGATAGCACTCCGAACGCCACTATTCCTAATATTAAGGGGAAAATAGGACTTACATAAAATTTTTTCATTCCAAACCTCTTGGCACCCATTATACCATAATAACCACCAAAAAGCGACTTTTTAAAAGTGTAATCAGTAATTCTATCAATTATAAGAAAAAGGAGGTTTACAATTTAGTAAACCTTCCTTTACACATATTGAAATTAAGATTCTTTAACTTCTAACAAGCCAATCTCGCCATCTTCACGACGATAAATCACATTGGTTGTCTGATCTTCAACATCCACATAGATAAAGAAATCATGTCCCAACAAATCCATCTGTAGAATAGCTTCTTCCAAATCCATTGGTTTTAAATCAATTTGTTTTGAACGAACAACTCTAGATTGGACAACATTTGTATCTTCCACCAAAGCATCTGTAAATAATTGACTAGTTGCTACCTTATTTTTATTTTTACGCTCGATTTTTGTTTTATTTTTACGAATCTGACGTTCAATTTTATCGGTTACAAGGTCAATTGAACCATACATATCTTGAGACACATCTTCTGCACGAAGAGTAATAGAGCCCAGCGGAATCGTTACTTCCACTTTAGCAGTTTTTTCACGATATACCTTCAAGTTAACTCGAGCATCCAACTCTTGTTCAGCTTGAAAATACTTTTCGATCTTTTCGAGTTTAGAAACTACATAATCACGAATTGCTTCTG
>OBWU01000304.1_pt1 | contig 12322 bp, 5 predicted proteins | sample 1476551 | NCBI WGS metagenome assembly OBWU01 (sample SAMEA2580135, study PRJEB22360) | human gut metagenome | biome: human gut; feature: human-associated habitat; material: faeces | place: Denmark | collected 2008/2010
AGTCAGTCACCATACCTACGGTAAGGCGACGCTGACCTGGTTTGAAGAGATTATCGAAGAGTATTAAATAGCTAGGTCAAACTTCAGCTGTGGCTTAACCGGATCATAGTCAACCAACTCAAAGTCTTCCGCTTTGATATCAAAGAAATTGGTCCCATCTGGTACATTCAAGACCAAACGAGGTTGGCAGTTTGACGGCTCACGACCAAGCAATTCCTCTGCTTGTTCAAACTGATTATCATAGATATGAAGGTTGTTGATGAAGTAGAAGAACTTCCCAACCTTCCATCCAAAATGCTTGGCAATCATCATCTGAAGAGCCACATACTGCATAGCATTGATGTGGTGGGCCACCAGCATATCATTCGAACGCTGGGTCAAGGTCGCATCTAGATAGATTTCCCCATCAACACGACGGACATCAAACATGGTCTGAAAAGCGCATGGAAGGAGGCCGTCTGTCTCCTCAAATGCTTGGTAATCCCAGAGTGAGATGATATTCCGACGGTTCCAAGGGTTGGCTTCCAACTGTTTGAGAATCTTATTGATGATGTCGTGTTTCTTAACAACTGCCCCATAGCGCTCACCGATGGTCCCTGTATCCCCCACTTCCCAGTCATTCCAGTAGTGGACATTGTACTTGTCATTGAGCACTTCTAGGCTATTAGACTGGTCTTGGTAAATCCAGAGCACTTCCTTGATGGCGGATTTGATTGCAATGGGCCGCAAGGTTGTGATGGGAAATTCGCCCTTAGACAAATCATACTCGGCAAAGGCACCCGTTACGTACTTGGAGTTGGCAACAGTCCCATCCTTGTACTTGGGACGAGCCTGCTCAGAAAAGACACCGTCTTTGAGGATTCGTTCAATATTTTCTTTAAAAATCGTATCTGCTTTTGTCATTTACTCTCACCTCACGTATAGTCTTAACTAGTATAGCATAAAAAAAGAAAGGAGGAAAATCACTAGCTTTAAAGTAGTGTTTTTCTCCTTTTATTATCTTATTGCAATACAAGTGATGCTGCTCCGATAACTCCAGCATCATTTCCTAGTGTTGCGAGAGCTAATTTAGTTGATGTGCGTACTTGTGGGAAAGTATTTTCGTCGTAGACTTTTTGAACACCTTGGAGAAGGAATTCTCCCGCAGCGGACACCCCACCACCTATAACGATTGTTGAAGGATTGAGGATTGAGCCGATATTAGCACAAGCGATTCCCAAGTAACGTGAGAAGTTTCGGTAAACGATCAAGGCAAGGTCATCTCCTTCTTTTGCAAGGTCAAAGACAGTTTTAGCAGTTACTTCTTCACCGTCATCAATCAAGCGTTTCAAGGCTGCATCGCCTTCGTATTCATCAGCATAACGACGTGTCAAGTTGATAATCCCTGTTGCAGAAGCAACTGTCTCAAGACAGCCTTTCTTACCACAAGTACAAGCGATTGGTTGGTCAAAGTCAACAGTGATATGACCAAGTTCTCCTGCCGCACCAGCGACACCGTGAAGCAATTTGCCTTCTGCCACGATACCACCACCAACACCTGTACCAAGTGTCATAAAGACAACGTCCGGTTGGTTGTCACCAGCCCCCATCCAGCGCTCACCAAGAGCCGCCACGTTGGCATCATTATCGATGAAGAATGGAATACCCAATGCTTTTTCAATCTTTTCTTTAATTGGTTGAAGGGTTTTCCAGTTTAGGTTGTAGGCACCGATAACAGTTCCTTTTTCACGGTCAACCACACCAGGTGATCCCATTCCAATCCCTCGGAAATCCGTAGCTGACAATCCAAGCAAGTCCAAACGATGTTGAATTGACTCAATCATATCATCTACAATATGGCTTCCTTCGTCCAAAATATTGGTCTTAATAGACCATTTTTCTTGGATTTCTCCCTCTTGAGTTAAAATTGCGAACTTAACAGATGTCCCACCAAGGTCAATCCCAATAATCTTTTGACTCATCGTCTTCTCCTTTTTAATTGAAAATGCTTACAGATATAGTATAACAAAATCGTCCGTTTTGTGCAAAGGTTTGCGTATTAAATACCAACATTAAAACATTTAAAAATAGTTCATTATTGAAAACGATTAGTCATCAAGATGTTGAATGGCATAGTTTGCTTCTTCTTTTGTAAATCTATCGATTCTAGGAGAAGTTAGCATGTTATAAATTTCCGTTTTTGATAAATTACTATATTTTCTATGTTGCCTTGCTTGAGCTAAGGCATTTGCCTTATAATTTGCATTCAAATGATTGATAGCATATTGTGCAGTGTCACTATTAAAACCTTTAAAAATTAATTGATTATAAATTCTTTTTTTTGACAAATGAATGCTGTTATAACCTTGTGCTTCCTTTAAAGCTGCTGAGTATGGATTACCATCTGCTGGTTTTGGTTGCCACACACCATCGTATCCTACATAGTAACGGCCTCCATCTACCCATTTGTTCCTAGCCATTTTTCCATCTGATTCAACATAGTAACGACCGCCATCTACCCATTCATTTTTGGCCATCTTACCATCTGATTTATAATAATAAGCTCCTACCCATTTATTGCGAACATAGCTACCTTCTGATGGTAGATTAAGTTTTTGAATAGCATAGTTAGCTTCTTCTTTCGTAAAGTTATCAAGATTCGGAGAGGTCAGCGTTCTATAAATTTCTGATTTAGATGAAGTACCATATTTTAAATGTATTCTTGCTTGAGCTAAGGCATTTGCCTTATAATCTGCATTCAAATGATTGATAGCATATTGTGCAGTGTCACTATTAAAACCTTTAAAAATTAATTGATTATAAATTCTTTTTTTTGACAAATGAATGCTGTTATAACCTTGTGCTTCCTTTAAAGCTGCTGAGTATGGATTACCATCTGCTGGTTTTGGTTGCCACACACCATCGTATCCTACATAGTAACGGCCTCCATCTACCCATTTACCCATTACCATTTTGCCTTCAGAATCAACATAGTAACGGCCTCCATCTACCCATTCATTCTTGGCCATCTTCCCGTCTGATTTGAGATAATATTTACCTATCCATTTGTTGCGAGCGTAGCTGCCTTCTGCTGTTAGATAATAATAGGATCCATAGTTTTTATCATAAATCCATTCACTTTTTACCTTTTTTCCATCAGAATCAACATAATACCGACCACCATCTACCCATTCATTTTTGGCCATCTTACCATCTGATTTTAGATAGTAATTACCTACCCATTTGTTGCGAGCGTAGCTGCCTTCTGCTGTTAGATAATAATAGGATCCATAGTTTTTGTCATAAATCCACTCAGCTTTAGCCATCTTACCATCTGATTTAAGATAGTAATTGCCTACCCATGTGTTGCGAGCGTAGCTGCCTTCTCCTGTTAAATAATAGTATGACCCATAGTTATTGTCATAAATCCATTCATTTTTAGCTCTTTTCCCGTCTGATTTTAGATAGTAATTACCTACCCATGCGTTTCGAGCGTAGCTACCTTCTGCGGTTAGATAATAATAGGATCCATAGTTTTTATCATAAATCCATTCACTCTTAGCCATTTTACCATCTGATTTAAGATAGTAATTGCCTACCCAAGCATTTTGGACATAGTTTCCCGAAGCATTTAGATAGAAATAAGAATTAGCTTTTTTATCAAAAATCCACTTATTTATAACTTTAGTACCATTTTGATAGTACGATGAGCCTACCCAACCAGACTGAGCTGTAGATTTGGACTTATCCTCTTTAGGACTTGTATTTTTAGGTTTCTCAGCAGGTTTTTGAGCTGGTGTTTTCGGTTTCTCAGCTGGTTTCGGCGCTGGCTTTGGCGCTGGTTTTGGTTCTGGTTTCGGTGCTGGTGTTTTTGGTTTCTCAGCAGGATTTTGCGCTGGTGTTTTTGATTTTTCAGCTTGATTTGGCGCCGAAGTTGTATTCTCTTTTACAACCTTACCATTTTTAGATGCATCCTTTTCTTGAGCAGAAACATGCTGAGCCGAAAAAGGAAAGTCTCCAGTTGTATCTGATAATGCAATAAGTCCCAGTGTTGCAGTTGCTAAGCTGGTTACTAAAATTTTTTTTGATTTTTTCATAAAAATCTCCATTATTTTTATTGATTTATACTTATAGTATACCATATATTTAATTTTACTTTCAAATCAAATATTAAATATTAACAAATAAATCTAAAAATTAATGGAAAACCTATAGTTATATCACTTCCAACTCATACAAACCTCTGACTGCGTTACAGCCATAGATAGCTTCTGCTTGGTTCAGGTCTTCCAAAGTCATAATTTTCTCTTTAACCTGTCCTGTTTCCAGCAAATGCTGACGATAAATTCCTGGCAAAATTCCTAGACTGGTAGGCGGTGTGTATAGTTTTCCAGCGATTTTCAGAACTAGATTCCCTATAGACGTTTCCAATAGCTCTCCTGCTGCATTATGGTAAATGCTTTCCTGTTTACCTAGGCTTAAATGTGGTCTGTGAGTGGTTTTGAAGTAGGTAAATGCTTGCTGCAAATCAGCTTCTTGCAGACAAAGTTTTGCTTTGCAGAAGCTTGGACTAAGGGGGCTTAAGATTTGGCGACTGAGTTCCATCTCTCCAGACTTGCTGAGGGTAATTCGCAAGCGGTAGTCTTGGTGGGAATCACAAGCTTGACACTCTTCCTCTATCTTTTGTCTCAGTTCTTCTGGATCAAAAGGATAGGAAAAATAACGACTCGCCTTTGTCAGTCTTTCCAGATGTTGATCTTCAAACTGCAATTGTTTTTGGCTGATTTTCCCAGTTGTAATCAATTGGAAACGAGCTTGTTTACGATAGAGAACAGCCGCCTTTTGATGAACTTCACGGTATTCAGATTCCCAAGTACTATCCCATGTAATACCTCCGCCAACTCCATAGATGGCTTTCCCTTGATGCAGTTGAATGGTCCGAATGGCGACATTAAAAATCCGTCGTCCATTTGGAAGCAAGAGACCAATCGTTCCGCAGTAAACTCCTCTGGGTTGAGGCTCCAAGTTCTTGATGATTTCCATGGTCGCAATTTTGGGTGCACCCGTTATGGAACCACAAGGAAAGAGCGAACGGAAGATTTCAACTAGGTCAACATCCGGTCGTAACTGACTCTTGATGGTCGAAGTCATCTGCCAGACAGTCGAATACTGCTCCACTTGACACAAACGCTCCACATGCTCACTTCCCACTTCAGAAATACGGTTCATATCGTTGCGCAAGAGGTCCACAATCATCATATTTTCAGAGCGATTTTTGGGATCCTGTTCTAGCCAGCTAGCTTGGGCAAGGTCTTCTTGGTCAGTCACTCCCCGCTGGGTTGTTCCCTTCATTGGACGAGTCATTAATTCTCGGTCATTTTGCTCAAAAAAGAGCTCTGGGCTCATAGAAATTACTGCCATCTCATCATGTTCCACATAGGCATTATAGCCCGCCTCCTGCTCTACCACCATACGGTTGTAGGTGGCAAAAGGATCGACACTCAAGTCTTGCTTGAGTTGGACAGTGTAATTTACCTGGTAGGTGTCCCCCTGACGCAAATGATGGTGAATCTGGGCAATAGCCTTTTCATAGTTCTCTGCAGATGTTAGTTCAATCCAATTTGAAGGCAGATCTACTTCCTCATAAGTCAGAGGAATAGGGGATATTTCCACCTTATCGTGAACGGTAAAGTAAAGCAAATACTCGCCTAGTAGAGAAGTCTTGTGAACTGCTAGTTTTTCCTCAAAAGCAGGTGCAGCCTCATAACTGACGTAGCCCACGACATAATATCCTTGCTCTTGGTAGCTTTCCACTTGCGCCAGCAAGTCTGCTACTTCTGCTAAATCTCTCGTTTTTAACTCTTTGATCGGCTGGGTAAAGGTGTATCTCTCCCCCAAAGCCCTAAAATCAATCACTGTTTTTCTATGCATATCTTAAGTATAGCACAAAAAGGCAGATACAGACAAAGCTGATCTACCTTTTTAGTCATTTCGACTTTATAACGATGTTTTGGTAAATAAATTTCCAGAGAATCCATCTGATTTTTGAAGGAGCTGTTTGTAAACCTTCCATTTAAGATCTTCAGTATTTTTATAATGATTCTTTATATTTGGATTTTCCAAGCTATCTAGGTCTTTTTGAACAGCCTCATCAAATAAGGACTTCAACTCAGCATAAGTAGAGATAGATCTGCCATTGATTTCGATTGTAGTGAAGCCGTTTTGAGCTTTGTCATAGACTTCTTTATACCAATGTTTCTTCCATGCTTCAAGAGTATCAAATTGCCCATTAGAGATTTTCTTGATAATGAAGTCATCACCCAACAACCCTTTGTTTTCCTTGTTAGCTTCCGCCTTATATTTGTTTGAAGCGTAACCAATAAATCCGTTAAGATAACCATAGTATCCCCACATACGGAAAGCATTATGTTTGAATGAAATCGAACCAACTGTACTCTTGCTAGTATTACCACCAAAGATACCCGACATCATATTTACGGTTTGGTAAGCACTGTCAAAACCTTCCGAACGATAACGTCCATTCCCTGGCATACCATGTTTTGTAACGAAGTTATGATCAACCAATTGATCAATGCTCGTAATCGTCAATTTCTTCTCATTATCCGTTAAATCACGTAATTTATCCCATTGATGTGGCTCGCCTTTCAGATTGTTTCGTTCAGCGTTCGTACGCCATTCTCGGTCCATCTTCTTGAACCACTTACTGTTGTCGTCCAAGTGTTTTCCAATAACTGCATCTGCTTCTAGATGGTCCAGCATCATCAGAGCCTCGTTATAGTTCTTCATATAGTGATCAATTTCTTCACGGTTCTTTAACTTATTTGGATCATAATTGTAGATTTGATTGCCATCATTCTGACGTTCATAAGCCATGTTCAAACCTAAGGCGCCGTATTCACCATTTGGATTTGTCAACGATGGTGACTGGAGCATACCTTGCGCAAAGGACTCTAAGTCCGTCCCTTCACGATGATACCAACCGCCATAGTAAGCCATACGATCATTCACATGAGTCGTTTCATGCGTGAAGGCCGATGTACCAAAATCACTTATCAACTCTGTCATAACAAAGTAGACAGCATCTTGCTGATTTGGAGCTGCAAAGATATATGCGTAAGCACCATATCCATACTGATAGCCATGATATTTATGAATCCGTCCAAAGAACTCTCGAATCGGAGCATAATCTGGTTTCCCATCCTTGTGACCATATCGGTTTGCCCAACCGATACCAGGCGCATCATGATTGTCCCAAACAGGTGTTGGAACACTATTTTCACTCTTGAGGAGCTTATTACGTACATTATCAGCAGCTAATTTTGACCAAAAGTCTAAGTAGTTCACCTGCTCTTTTGCTCTCTTATTGATTTCACTCTTGAAGGCTTCACGAGCCTCCTCAGTATTTTTACCATATTTTTCAAAAGCACTAAAAGAAATGGTATTATAGGTCGAAATCATGAAGAGATGCGAGTTCTTCAAGTTTAATAGAGGCAAAATCATCCGACCATGCACGCCATTATTAATCCCTTCATACAGACGATACTTCTTATGAGCAAAATCGGGGTTCAGTGATGGCTGTTCTACCACATAAGCATTCTTTTCAATTGCCTTTTTAAACCAAACATTCATATCGGTTTCATTTGTAAACAATTTCATGTTATATGTTAGAAACTCATGAAGGCTTCCTTTACCTGTAGCACCTGCAATCACTCGACTATACGCATCTTGGGATTGGTCGCCCTTAAGATTGTTCTCTTTTGAGCCGATAGTGATCAAGCGATCTAAGACATTCACGTTCTTACCATAAAAATCTGGTTTAAACATCATAATATCTTTGATCGACAATTCATCATATTTAATGCCATAGTATTGGTTCAAATAAGCAAGCCCCATCATAATGTTGGCCTTATTGTCTTTAACTTTCTTAATGAAAGCACGTTGAGCTGCTTCATCATCATTTAGTTGATGATCTTCATTTTCAACAATTTGTTTCACCAAGTTTCCAAGATTTTGTTTTACTTCATCAAAACTTTCTTCTAAGAATAAATCGCGAATGTAACCATTTTTTCGTTCATCCGTGTTTTCTTGCGGTTTGTTCCGCTTGTCCATAAGAGCACGCACTTCAGGTGAAATCAATTCAACACCTGCTAATTTTGCTTTAATATCGTTGATTAATTGTGTTCTATCTTTAACAACCATGTTTGGTGTATAGACAACATCACCTAATCCTTCAATACTATATTCACGAACTTGTTGGACTTGAGAATCAGCTTTTCGTGTGACAACTTTTTCTTCCTTAGTACCATCAGCATAATGAATCATAATATGATCAACATCTGACAAGTCAGTTACAAATTGCCCATTTTTCAAACCTGTAACAGATAAAACTTCAGTAGTTAGTAATTTAGAATTTGCAGGAATCTTATTACCCTGATTTACAATCCATTCTTTGTTGTAGAACGGTTGTAATTTTTCGATATTGCGATAAGCAAGTTCCCGGTCAATTCTGTAGTCTTGAGTATCTTTATAGGTCTTATCTAATGATTTCGTATTGTTAAGAGTGTCCTCAATTAGAGGTTTAATTTCAAACTTATCAGCAGTGATTCCCATTGCATCAATCTTGGTATTAGCTTCTTCGAGACTAATTTCCCTAATTCTATGTGAACGAGAATATTTGAACGAATGTTTACCTGCACTAACATCTTTTACAACAAAGTTTCTTTCAAGAGAGTTATTCGTGAAGTATCCCCCATCGTAATCAATATCACCGGAACCATAGAATTCTTCACCGTTCTCAACTTTCATCATTGAAACATTATTTTCAAGTTTGCCCCATACCCAGTTCTTACTGATGAAACCTCCAACATCTACAGGTGATTTAACTTTAATTGTTCCTTTAGCGACTGAATTTCGTACAGTCCCATATTTACCGATGCCATTGGGGTCCGAACTATTGTCAACAGTAGACGCAAGACCAGCAGCCCGCGCCTTAGTTGCTGAAATATCAGCTTCTACATATGTTTTATTCGCATGGCCTTTCCAAATCTCACCCACAATACCAGCAAGATTCCATCCTTTATCCCCAACACCATCAATTTTACCAATGAAAGCAACATTATTAACTTTAGCGCCCTCACCATCTAATTTATTAACCACACCAGCAATATCATTTTTCGCAATAATATGGCCTGTAACTTTGACATTTTCGATTACAGCATTTTTAACAATTCTTGCAACGGGTGCAATATTTTCTGCCCAAGGCATATTAATATTCACATTGCCAAGATTGATATTCTTCACAGAAGCATTTTCAATGCGCTCAAACAATGGTCGAGCGATATTATGAATGGTATACTGTTTTCCATCAACACTTGTTAAATGACCATTAAATACACCTGGTACATATTGTTTATTTGGAGTTGGAACATTTGCTGCGTTCAAATCTGCACCAAGCTTAAACGTCCCCTTACGATTAGCTTGCATTGCTTTTACCAATTCATTGAAATCGTAGTAGACATTCTCTTCGTGAGATTTTGGCTTGGCAAAATAATGAACATATTCTTCACTGAGTTCATTACCATTAGTATGCTGAACTAGATCAGGAGCTTTAGCAGTGACCTTGTATAGTGTTTTTCCATCGACAGTAACTTCTTCGATTTTATCCACAGCAAGACGGGTCACCTTATTATCATGCGTAGCGATTTTTAGATAGTATGGTTTTACATCAGTTGGAACAGAAGTTAAGAAGCTACTATCCGTTTCAACACCATCAGTATCAACACTTATTAAGCTTGTTTCTTTAATATTTTTGACTTCAACTTTTTTGAGGTCAATTCTTAGTGGTTCTTCCCTTAGAACTTCTTCTTCATCACCTTCACCACGGTCATAAACCATTTTGGTTTCGAGTTTATAATCCTTGTAGTACTGCAAATCTGTCAGACTAGCTGTTAAGTTGTCTGGCGAAATAGTCAATGTTTTGACAATTTCATCACCCTTTTTAAGAGTTAGGGTAATGGATTTTATAGTTGCCTTACTTGGGTTTTCCAAATTGTAACGAATTTGAGATGTTCGTTTTAAATCTTTAACATCGATAAGCGACAAACTTAAAATTGGTTTTTCAAAGTTTTTAGTTCCTAATTTAACGATACGATCTTGATCTAACTCCAAAACCTGTTCGACAACTTTCGGTGCTTCTTCAGTCTTCAGTCCTTTAATTGTCTTATAAGTCTTTATAACCTTTTTCTGTCCGTCTTTTCCTTCTTTGACAGTGACTCTTTCACCTTTTTTCAGTTGATCATCTTCTTCAAGCTTTTCCTTAAACGGAATCTTTTCAAGACTTTCTTCTACCAGAGTTCCTTCAATTGGTTTCGTACCACGACTTATTTTTTTAATGACTGGTTCTTTGATGACAATGGTTGTTGTATTTAAAACTTGATCAGTCTCAATACCGTCGAGAGTCTTATAAGTCGTTTTGGTAATTTGACTACCCTTTTCTCCATCTTGGATGACAGTTTCTTCATCCGTATATTTGGTTGGATCTTCGATAATTTCTGTCTTATAGTCAATCTCCGTAGTAGTTTCTTTCGTAACCGCGCCCTCAGTTACTTTATATTCAGGTAACTTTTCTTGAACTAACGACTCACCTTCTTTACCTGGCTCCTGAGTACCTTTAGCTTCAATCTTTCCTGTATATTCCGCCTGTGGTTCTTGAACTAAGGATTCTCCCTCTTTGCCTGGCTCCTGAGTACCTTTAGCTTCAATCTTGCCTGTATATTCTGACTGTGGTTCTTGAACTAAGGATTCTCCCTCTTTGCCTGGTTCCTGAGTGCCTTTAGCTTCAATCTTGCCTGTATATTCCGCCTGTGGTTCTTGAACTAAGGATTCTCCCTCTTTGCCTGGCTCCTGAGTACCTTTAGCTTCAATCTTGCCTGTATATTCTGACTGTGGCTCTTGAACTAAGGACTCTCCCTCTTTGCCTGGCTCCTGAGTACCTTTAGCTTCAATCTTGCCTGTATATTCTGACTGTGGTTCTTGAACTAAGGATTCTCCCTCTTTGCCTGGTTCCTGAGTGCCTTTAGCTTCAATCTTGCCTGTATATTCCGCCTGTGGTTCTTCAACTACCGACTCACCTTTTTTACTGCTTGTATTGGTACTAGATTTTGATTCTTTAAAGTAACCAACATACTCATATCCTTCAATATGAATAACACCTTTAGCCAAACCTTCATGTGTAGATGCAGAAATAGTTTGGTTATAAGAAAGTAACTCTTTATTTTCAAATGCAAAGGCAGTAAAAGGTACAAAATTGCTGACGCCGATAGAGCTAATTAACAGAATACCAAGTACTTTACTACGGTGTTTCTTGGAAACTAATAGAACCGCTAGTGAGGCTGTTGCCAATCCAAGACCTGCCAAAGCAAGCTCCTTACTTCCTGTGTATGGAAGTTGTTGACTGTTAGTTTCCTTCTTGCGATAAACTACATAAATAATATCTTCATCTTGAAATTCTGTAGGAACCTCATGGTGAATCAAGGCTTTTTCAGACTCGGTTAATTCCTGCTCCGCCAGATAACGGTAATGCACAGTATGAACACCACCAATTTCATTGGCTTGCACCTTATCTACTAAAAGGGTACTGGCACCAAAAAGGAAGGCCCCGATAGCTACAGGACCTACCCCAACAGTGAGCTTACGAATCGAATATTTGGTAATTTTTTCTAGTTGTTGTTTTGTCTTTTTCATTCTCACGACTTTCTGATAGAATCTTGTGGATACTGCGCACGCGCACCTCCGATTAATTTTGGACGACTTGCAAGAGCCGTTACATGGGCATGCCCAATTTCCCTCAAAAGAGGGCGAATCGGAACCTGAACATGCTTGACATGCATGCCAATCGCAGTGTCTCCGATATCCAATCCAGCATGAGCCTTGATAAATTCAACCTCAACTGGATCCCGCATAAACTTGAAGGCTGCCAACTGACCGGAACCTCCTGCATGAAGTGTAGGAAGGACACTGACGATTTCAAGACCAAACTGCTCTGCCACCTGACGTTCAACGACGAGGGCTCGATTGACATGTTCACAACCTTGAACAGCTAGATGAATCCCTTTTCCCTCTAGGATAGCTAGAATGGTCTTCACAATGATTTCCCCAATTTCTTGACTGGATTCCTTGCCAATCTGACCACCTATCACCTCACTAGAAGAAAGGCCCAAAACAAAGATAGCTCCTTGCTTCAAATTAGCCTTGTCTATTACATCTTCTACAATCTGGCTTGTTGCTCTTTGAATGTCTTTTTCCTTCATACTTGATACCTCTT
>OBWU01000306.1_pt1 | contig 12277 bp, 9 predicted proteins | sample 1476551 | NCBI WGS metagenome assembly OBWU01 (sample SAMEA2580135, study PRJEB22360) | human gut metagenome | biome: human gut; feature: human-associated habitat; material: faeces | place: Denmark | collected 2008/2010
GCACACCGTTGGAAGGCCCCACCGTACCAGCCCCGCCCGCCACGTCTCCCCCGGCGCCCTCGAGTTCGTGCTCAATGACGCCGCGAAGCTCAACCTGCCCGCAGGCATGGAAGACATCGCCCCGGCAGGCACCCCCGTGCACATGATCGGTGCAACCCAGCAGCAGGGCGTGCCCTGGCTCGGCTGGAGCACCCAGGACCCCGAACTGCTCAAGCAGCTCGACGGCCCCGTCACCATGAGCCTCAACGGTTTTGAGGGCCCCGGCACCATGTCCACCTTCCTCTCCGGCAACTTCGGTTCCGCCGGTCAGAAGGTCTTCGATTCGCGTAGCGGCGGCTCCTTCCAGGTGCCCGCAAACACCCACCAGCACAGCAACTGGGTGTTCACCGCTGAGGGACGCTACACCGTGACCATCGGCTGGACTGCACGCCTGAAGAACGGCCAGCAGGTCAGCAGCGAATCGGTTCTGCACTTCACCGTCGGCAACCCCGATAACGCCCCGGCAAGCAACAACGCGCAGGGTGCGGCAGACACCAAGCAGGACGGTGGCAACGCTAACAGCGCTAACGGCGGCGAGAAGAGTACCGCAAAGAACCCCGTCAACGGCACCGTGGACGAAGCCACCGGCATCGTCACCAAGCCCGACGGATCCAAGGTGCGCATCGTCGGTAAGACCGCCTCCGGTGAGGATTGCGCCCTGACCAGTCAGGAACTCGCGAACGCCCAGAAGGCAGCCGCGGCAGGCAAGCTGCCGAACACCGGTGTGGTCATCGACCCGTTCATGGTCAGCACCTCCATTCTGGCGCTGGCACTCGGTGCCATGATTCTGCGTTCGGCACGCCGAAAGGGCCGCAGCGGTGACACCGCATAGCGGGCATACCGGCAACCGCGCACACGCTTATAGTCGGCGAACCGCCCTCACCCTCGCCTCCCGTATTGCGGTGGGTGCGGGGGTGGGGGCTGGTGCCTTCGCACTGAGCGGATGCGCCAGCACCGTGAACGCTTCCTCCGACCGGATGCGCGTGGTCGCCACGACCCCGATCCTGGCGGACTTGGCGCAGCAGATTGCAGGAGAGCGCGCCAGCGTGCACTCCCTCGTGCCTGCCGGTGCTGACCCGCACTCGTATGAGCCGAGCCTGCGCGATATCCGCGATGTCGCCTACGCCCGCTGTGCCCTGACGAACGGTCTGCTGCTGGAGCAGCGTAAGCTCAGCAAAATGGTTGAGGCGAACCTGCCCGCCGGCGTTGTGTCCGTGGCGGTTGCGGAGAAGATTGAGCAGTACGGCGGCAAGCTGGAAGCCATTGTTGAGGATGCCTCCCTGGACTCCATCTGGCTGGGTTTGCGTGTTGAAGAGGGCGGGCAGAACGAATCTGCCCCCGCCGATTCTTCGGATGCAGGCATGCGCTTTGAGGTGCAGAGCGTGCGGGCGCGCACCTCTACCGATTCGTCGAATGCGCAGTTGGCGGCGTTCATTACGCAGACCTTCGGCGCGGTGGAGATGCTGTGCGATTCGCATGCGCGCGGCGTGAACCTCACCCGTGAGGGGGACACCGCGATCCGTACCGGCGATATGGGTTCGCTGGAGCTTCCGTTGCAGGCGCATACGCACCTGTCGTGGGCGTTTAGTGATGCCGGCGAGTACGCCATTGAGCTGAGCGCCACCGCGGTCAATGCGCCGGAGTCGGTGCGTTCTTCGCGCGGCACCCTGTACTGCGCGGTCGGTCGCGACCCGCAACAACTGGTGGACCGTCTGGCGAAGGAACAGAACGTTTCTGTCTCGGACATCAAGGTTCTTTCTGCAGGTCACGCCGATATTACGGCACGCACCGGCGACGGCAGGCTCGTGCTTCGCGCGGATTCCTCCCAGGGCGCCGTAGAGTACGAACTGAACCGCACCGTGGTGGCGGTCCCCTCCCGCACCCTGCAGGAGGTGCCCGCCGGCGGTAGCTACCGTTTCCTGCGGTCGGGTGCTTCGGAGCATCGCGGTCAGGTGTACCTGCTGGCGCAGGCCGTTCTGGGCAAGCACGTGCACGGCGAGATTGACCCGCACATTTGGCATTCGGTGCCGAACGCGAAGGCGAGCGTGCAGGTCATCCGTGACGCACTCACCTCCGCCGACCCGGAGGGTGCGAGCGAGTACGCGACCCGCACCGAGCAGGTCATGAAGGAGCTTGATGCCCTGGACGCTCAGCTGCGTCAGGTGTACGGAGGCCTGCCGGAGTCGGCACGCAACCTGGTCACCACGCACGACGGCTACCGCTACATGGCGAGCACCTACGGGTTGCACATTGCCGGTTTTGTGAGCGCCAGTGCCAGCGGCGAACCGAGTATTCAGCAGCGTCAGCGCCTGCGTCGCACGGTCGAGGATTTGAAGGTTCCAGCGATTTATCTGGACAAGTCCACGGCGATGCGTTCACCGGTTCTCACGGAGCTTGCTCGGGAGGCTCAGGTGCGTACTGGGGTGCTCTATTCGGACACCCTGGATGCGCAGGCTCCTCACTACGCGCAGATGATGTTGGCGAATGCTCACACGATTGCGCTGTGCTCGGGGAATGGCCCTGGGAACAGCACCGGCGGCGATTCTTCGGGTGCTAGCTGCTCGGAGGCAAGCACCTCATAACCCGGTTTTAAGCTCCCCACAAGCTCATATAGCCGTATCAGCATATAGATAATCTTTCACACACCGTTTCGGTCATGATCCAAGGAAGTCCTCATGATGAACTCAACCACCCCCTCCCGCCCCTCGCGTAGCCGCGCCCTGCCCGCCCTGGCTCTGGGCGCCAGCCTCATGCTCGCACCCCTGGGTGTGGCACACGCGGAGACCACCCCGGCAACCGCTGAGAGCGCCTCGGCTCAGCCGAGCGACAGCAACCTCAGCCGCGGCGAGCGTGCCCTCACCCAGACCCTGTCGGCGGAGCAGCCGGTCGCATCCGGCCGTACCGAAATTTCCGCCGGTCACGTGGATATGGGTCCTCGTTTCAACAACGGCAAGTTTGAGCTCATGCTCCACGACGACCACGGCGAAACCCCCGTCTGGCGCAGCCTGGACGAGGTCATCTACCGCGGTAGCGACCAGGCGATCCTTGAGGTGCCGAACGACCCGCGCTACTCCTTCGTGGGTGCGCCCGCCGGCTCTAAGGTGTACGTCATTCCGCAGACCGAAACTAAGGGCGTGATTTGGCCGGGTTGGAACACTCAGGATCCGCAGCTGGTGTCCAAGCTGAACCGCGGCGTGAACCTGACCCTGGAGCAGGTGAGCGGCCCCGGCACGTTCAGCCTGTACCTGGAGAACGGCAACTTCTCGGCACCGCAGGTGCTGTGGTCCTCGACCAAGAGTGAGCCGCAGAAGCTGTGGGTGGAGAAGAACACTCACACCCACGCGAACTGGGTGTTCACCGCTCCCGGCGAGTACCTGCTGAAGGTTACCGCGAGCGCTGAGCTGTCTGACGGTTCGACCGTGTCTGATACCCGCTACCTGAAGTTTGCGGTGGGTGATTCCGCGAGCGCTGATGCCCTGTACGCGATGGAGGCGCAGGCGCGCGGTTCCTCGGGTTCGGCTTCTGCTACTTCTCAGGCCGCCGGTACCCAGGCGTCCGGTACTCAGGCGTCCGGTTCTTCTTCTGCCGCCGCAGCGAGCGATCAGAGCGGTTTCCGTGCTGAGTTCACGATTTCCTGGAGTCCTATTGTCGCTGGCATCGTGGTCGTGGTGGGCGTGGGCGCATTCATCGTCTCCCGGCGTCGCCGTTCCTCCGCGCAGCGTGAGGCACTGGATGAAGTGCGCGGTGACCGTTCGTGAGCGCGTCGGTAACAGCGGGTACTGAACCCGTTCTAGAGATTTCGAACCTGTACGCGGGTTACGCGCGCCGTTCCATCCTCAAGGATCTGTCCCTGACCCTGGAGCGCGGCGAGTTTGCGGGTATGATTGGCGCTAATGGTGCCGGTAAGACCACGCTGCTGCGCACCATTTTGGGTCTGATTCGCCCGGCGTCCGGTCAGGTTCGGGTGCTGGGTGAGTCGCCGCGTGTGGCGCGTGCGCATATTGGTTATGTGCCGCAGAAGCACCAGTTCCAGTGGGATTTTCCGCTGACCGTTAAGGACACGGTGATGACCGGTCGCGTGCGTGAGATTGGGTTCTTCCGCCGCCCGGCGAAGAAGGATTGGGTTCAGGTTTTTTCGGCAATGGAACGCACCGATGTTCTGCACCTGCAGGATGCTTCCATTGCGGAGCTTTCCGGTGGTCAGCGTCAGAGGGTTCTTTTGGCGCGCGCTTTGGCAGCGAACCCCTCCCTACTGCTGCTGGATGAGCCGTTTACGGGCGTGGACGCGCCGACTCAGACCACTCTGACTCGCCTGTACCGCGAGTTGGCGGGTGAGGGCATCACGATTCTGATGTCTACGCACGACATGCTGGCGGCGCGTGAGTCCTGCTCGCGTCTATGCGGTGTACGCGGCAATATTCACCTGGATGGTCCGGCGGACTCCTTTAGCTTGGAGCAGCTGCATACGTGGTTGCACGGTCACGATATTGAGGAGGCGCAGGGCCACGCCCGCACGGGCTTCACCTGTGCCGGTGGTGCATTGGATGAGTACGGCCACGAGCTGCCTGATTCCTGCGCTTCTGATCATTCTCTCTCCCCCGCCCATACTGCTTCTACCGGGGGTGCCCGTTGATTACTCCTATCGATTTTCTTGCCGACCTGTTCAACCCGTCTCTGGCGTTTCTTCCGCGTGCCCTGGCGGCGGTGCTGCTCGCGTCGGTGGTTACCGGTGTGGTGGGCTGCCACGTGCTGATGCGCGGCATGGTCTTCATTGGCGATGCGGTGGCGCACTCGGTGTTCCCGGGTCTTGCGGTGGCGTTCGTGCTGGGCGGCAACCTGGTCATGGGCGGTCTGACCGCGGGCGTGGTGACGGCTATTCTGGTGGCTATTTTTAGCCAGAATCAGCGGCTGCGCGAAGATTCCGTGATCGGTATTTTCTTCGCGGCATCTTTTGCGTTGGGTATTGTGATTATTTCCTTGGCGCCGGGCTATTCGGGGTCGGTGCAGGACTTCTTGTTCGGCTCGATTGTGGGTGTTTCGAATGAGGACATTACCCAGGCCGCGATTATGGGTGCCGTTATTCTGCTGGTGTTGTGGCTGTTCCACCGCCAGATTGTGACGGTCAGCCTGGACCGTGAGAGTGCCCGCGCGATGGGCCTGCCGGTGCTCGCCCTGGATATTGTGCTGTACGTTCTGGTAACCATTTCTGTGGTGCTGGGTCTGCAGACACTCGGTAATGTGCTGGTGTTGGCGCTTCTGGTGATTCCTGCGTCGGCAGCCCGCCTGGCGTGCCGCCGACTGGGGTCGATGATGGTGTTCTCGCCGGTGTTTGGCGGTATCTGCTCGATTGTTGGCCTGTACCTGTCCTGGGCATTTAACCTGCCGACCGGTGGCACGATTGTGCTGTCGATGGTGGCGGCTTTTGTGCTGGTGTGGGCGGTGACGGCGGTTCGTTCGCGAGCGCGTGCCCAGCTGAAGAATTAAACCCAGCTCAACCTCGACTCAACCCAACTTTTCTCGACTAAACGCACGAGGCGTATCCCCGTTTGGGGGGTGCGCCTCGTGCGTTTTTTACAGGTCTTAAATACCCAAAGTGAATCATGTTCATGTTTAAAGAACCAAAAGATACACTCCGCGTAATAAAAGCGCATAATTCAACACGTCGGGTTTAATGAAAATACAACCTATCAAATATTTCTTATGGGTTGATACATGTAGTGATAAAGCAGTCACTACACCCTCATTAGAGCTTCAAAGAAGGAGTCATCATGAAGGCATATGTATACCACGGCCCCGACCAGAAGGGCGCCTGGGAGGAAGTCCCGAACCCCACCATTCTTGAGCCCACGGACGTTATCGCCCGTGTCGACACCACCACCATTTGCGGTACTGACCTGCACATCCTGAAGGGTGACTGCCCCGAGGTGGACCACGGACGTATCCTCGGCCACGAGGCTGTCGGTACCATTACCGAGATTGGCTCCGCGGTGACTGACCTGAAGGTCGGCGACCGCATCATCATTCCCGCCGTGACCAGCTGCGGTAAGTGCTCCTACTGTAAGGCGAACCAGCCTTCGCACTGCCAGACCGTTGGTGGTGTCGGCTGGATTTTCGGTTACATGATTGACGGCACCCAGGCAGAGTACGTGCGTGTTCCCTACGCAGAGACCTCGGTTCACCTGGTTCCGGAGGGTCTGACCGATGAGGACGTCCTCTTCCTCACCGACGCTCTGCCCACCGGCTTCGAGATCGGTATTCTGAACGGCAACACCAAGCCCGGCGACACCGTCGCTGTCGTGGGTGCAGGCCCCGTGGGTCTGGGCGCTATCATGACCGCTAACCTCTGCGGTGCCGGCCGCGTCATCACCGTCGACTTCGACGACAACCGCATGAACAAGGCACTGGAGCTGGGCGCAACCGATAAGGTCAACGCGGGCGACCCGGACTTCATCGAGAAGATTAAGGCTCTCTCCCCCGACGGCCTGGGCGTGGACGTGGCAATTGAGGCTGTGGGTGTTCCGCAGACCTTCGAGACCTGCACCAAGATTGTTCGCCCCTACGGCAACATTGCTAACGCTGGCGTGCACGGCAAGCCCGTTGAGCTGCCCCTGAACACCATGTGGATCTCTAACGTTCGCATCAACATGGGCCTGGTCAACTGCAACACCGTCGGTAACCTGCTGAACATGGTCCGCTCCGGTCGCCTGAACGCTAAGGCAATGGCAACCCACCGCTTCACGTTCGACCAGTTCGAGGAAGCCTACGACCTGTTCAGCCACGCTGCCGAGCACAACGTGGTGAAGGTTGTTATCTCCCGCGACCCCGAGGTTGCGGCATAGACTGCGGTAGGCTCATATACCGCTCATACTGAAACCCCGAACTTTCGTTAGGGATTTCAGTGGGATGTCTTCATGACACTGCGAACATCCCCACGATTCGCCTCCGGGTGGGAGAGGGTAGGTCCCACCCGGAGCGCGAATCGCCCTCCCCCCACCCCGAGATGCAGTTATTTTCTGAAGAGACTAGATTGTCTGAAAATTCAAGAGATGCGTCAGCTCGGGGTTTTCTGTTCCCTCAACCCGTTCTTTGGGCAACCCGTTCTTTGGTAGGTTTAGGGGCGGTTCCTCAAGCATGATGCACCCTCCACCGGGCGCTCTGCCGACCCGCTCTTGCGGGTTCTTCTGCCAGGCAACCTCTACTGGTGGAGGGGCGCATCATTTGGCTCTTCTTGGTCGGGCGGTACCTCCGATTCTGCTCCTCCTTGAAGGGAAAGGAAAAGGGTCGCACGCTTACGATTCAATGGCGATTCGTAGGCTGCGACCCTTTCTCATGCCCGGATTTTCTGTGCCCCAGGGATTTTCTATGCTCCGGGGATTTTCCGTGTTCCGGGTGGGCTATTTAGTTTTTGGGTTTCTCGCTGGCGGCTTTATCATCGCCGCTCTTCTCATTACTAGCGGCGTTCTGCGTGATGGGGTTGAACGCCTCCGTGGGGTCGTCTGCCCCAGATGCGGCAGAAGATTCGGTGGCGCTTCCGGTGACGGGCTCGGTGGGTGCATCAGCTAGATCCCCGGCAGGCACGTCAGCAGGATGATTGGCAGGTGTGTCAACAGCAACCTCCGCAACGATGGGCTCCTCCGAAACAGGTTCCTCCGGGACCTTCTGCGCATCCTCCTGCTGATCCTGAGCCGGAGTCTCTACGGGCTGCCCAGAAACACCCTGCTCAGTAGCTACCGGCTCACCGTGCGCGGAATCCTTCTGCTTATCCTTGTGCGCGTCCCTATGTTCAAGCGTGTAGATGATGCGCGGTTCCAGGCGCTCAAAACCGATCTTGGAGCGCACCCAGTTCACGAAGCGGTCGATTCGGTCCTCCGGGTCCTCCGCCTCGCGAGTCTTCACCACGCGGTAGTTGTGTGGCAGCATCACGCTATCGCTGAGCACGCGCGGGTACTCGTCAATCTCCTGAATACCCGCCATGTACATGTTCTCGCGGAATTGCTGGGCGAACTCCTGCTGGCCGAGGAACAGCTGGTCGGCGTAGGTTTTAGCCGCCAGGCGCTCGCTGTAGGCGTCCTTGGAATCGCGGGCGCCCTTCTTAGAGCCGTAAATATCCCAGAAGTAAAAGTACACGTTGTTCGCGATAATGGCGGAGATAATGCGGTTCTGCAGGTACACGAGGGAACCCACCGCAATCGCGCCAACAATCAGGAGCACCACGGCAAGCGGGGAGAGCGCAAAGTCAGGCAGATTGCCGCGGTGGTTCGGGAACAGGCCAATCAGGTAGGCGATGGTGACCACGACGATGGGCACACCGATGAACACCACGGCGAGCGGCACCCAAATGTACAGCAGGCCGCGCAGAATCAGGCGGTAGTAGAACACCGAGTCGCCAATGGGGATGGGCGTGGGTTTCACGGAGGAGTGCGCACGCTTCATGAGCAGGCTGAAGATGCGGTTGCTGTCGATGCCAACTTTACGCAGCTTCGATTCGAGGGATGCACGTTTGAGGAAGACCCGGTAGTTTTCGAGGACGACACGCTGGTCGGAGGTGAGCTTCTCGGGGTCGGGTAGGGCGTTGAGGTCCAAGCCGGCTTCGGTGAGGAGCTTGCTCCACAGTTCCAGTCGCGCCAGTTCGGAGGGTTTTGCCGCCGCCTGCGCCTGGTAGTTCTTGTAGGAGATGAAGATAGTGCTGGCACCAATCAGCAGTGTGATGAAGGGTGCAATCCAGTCTTTGAGTCCCATGGTGGCGTTCCTCCTTGATTGTGTGGAGCCGCTGGTTCCTCGGTCTTTTCAGCGCGTCTTTTCAGGATGTCTTTTTGGGGCGTCCTTTGCGGGCGCGAGCCCACTGTGTTTACCGTACCACCGGCACCTGTGCTGAACCTTTAAATGCGCAGGTGGGTGCGTAAAAATAGCCCCGCCTCCCGATGCTGCGGTAGCGTCAGGAGGCGGGGCTCATGTATTCCGAATTAGTGTTCTCGCTGGGTTAGCGCGCAGAGTTAGTGCGCGGAATTAGTGGTCAGCGGGCTTCATTTCGCGCGGTGCCTTGCGGATCATGAAGTAGCTAATGACGGCCATAACACCCATGAGCACGGCGCTGAATGCGGAGCTCAGCACCACGCCGGAGTCGAAGGCAGCGAATGCGGAGGAGAGCAGCTGGTTCGCCTGCTCGCCACCCACCTGGCTTGCGACCGTCACGGCACCGCCGAGGGTTTCGTGGGCGTGGTTGGCGAGAGTCTCATCCAGGCCGTCGGGTACAACCACATTTGCGCGGTAGACGGCGGTGAGCATGCCACCAATGATGACGGTGCCGAGCACCGTACCTGTCTCGTAGGAGGTCTCCGAGATCGCGGATGCCGCACCAGCCTTACGCGGCGGCACGCTGGAGAGCATCAGGTCGTTCGAAATGGTCTGCGCAATACCGATGCCGGTACCGAGCACAATGAAGATCAGGATAATCACCAAGTCGTTGTGCGCACCCAGGAAGGCGAGCACCGCGAACGCGGCAGCGTGGAGCGCCAGACCGAAAGACACCACCTGCGCCGGGTGGAAGTGCACCGCCACGCGCGCAATCACCAGACCGGCGATAATGATCGCCAGGGTACCGGGAATCAGCAGCATACCGGCGTACATGGGCGGCAGACCGGAGACCAACTGCAGGTGCTGGGAGGCGAAGTAGATGAAGCCAACGTCCACCATCATGGAGATGAGGTTTGCGGTAATCGCGCCGGTGAACACGGTGTTGCGGAAGAGGCGCACATCCAGCATGGGCTGAATATCGTTCTTCTCGCGGTTGAGCTGACGCAGCACGAACAGGACAATGAAGCACAGGCCGGCAAGGATGGTGCTGATAGCCACCGCATCGAAACCGGTTTCGGAGGTGTGAGTCAGACCGAAGGTAATGCCGGTCATGCCGGTCATAATCAGCAGGATGCTCAGCGGATCCACCGGGCTGGGGTTCGGGTCCTTCGACTCGGGAACCATAATCGGGGCGAGAATCAGCAGAGGAATCAGAATCGGCACAGCGAGCAGGAACACCGAACCCCAGTCGAAGTGCTCCAGCAGGAAACCACCCACAATCGGGCCCAGCGCCGCACCCGCCGAGAAGCCCGAAGCCCACACGGCAATAGCGATGCGGCGCTCGGTCGCATCCACAAAGATATTGCGAATAATCGACAGGGTTGCCGGCATGAGCATGGCGCCAAAAATGCCAAGCAGGGCGCGGGCAACCACGAGCATCAGCGCGGAGGGCGCGAATGCCGCGAGCGCAGAGATTGCCGCGAAGCCGGTCGAGCCGATGAGCAGCAGCTTGCGGCGACCGATGCGGTCACCGATAGCGCCCATGGGCACGAGCAGGGCGGAGAGCACCAGGGAGTAGGAGTCAACGATCCACAGCTGCTCCGCGGAGGAGGGGCTCAGCGCCTTAGCGATTGCGGGCACCGCGAAGGCAAGCACCGTATTGTCAATGGAGACCAGGAGCACCGGGAGCATGAGCACACCGAGTGCCGCCCAGCGCTTGGTCTTCTGGTCGGGGGCGTGAATGGGCAGAGCCGTGGTGTGCGGATTGTGATTCGTCATGGGTTGTTTTCGTGCGTCTATAAGGTGTCGGCTGATGCGGCGGACGCGGCGGCATCAGCTCGGCCTGTCTTTTGGGCTAGGTCTTTTAGTGAGGTTTTAGGGGTCCGGACGGGGCCATAAACGAAGATTAACTATACCAACTGGACGGTATAGTTTCAAGCGGTTAGACTGGTACCCATGACCACCCCCAACCACCGCAAACAGCGCGCCAACAACTCCCGCGAACACATCCTCGACACCTACGTCGACCTGCTGATTCGCTCGGGAGAACGCGCCGCAACCCTCGACGCCGTCGCCACCGCCGCCAAGGTCTCCAAGGGCGGGCTACTCTACCACTTCTCATCCAAGAAGGCGCTGCTTGAGGCGCTCGCAGAACGCACCCTCACCCTGGCTGAAGAGGACTTCGCGGCGATGGAGCAGGCACCCGGGGGGGCAAGCGCCTACTACATCAATTCCTCCACGCCGGATAACACCCCGTTCGACCGTGCCCTCATTGCCCTCAGCCGCCTGGCGCAGAACAATAATGAGCTCGCCCAGCAGACCATGAGCCGCATACAGGATGGCTGGCATGCGCTCGTCCTCGCTGAGCTGGGTGATGAACAGATTGCCCGCACCGTACTGCTTTTGGGCGACGGCATGTACTACAACGCGGCGTTCGGAGGTGACTCCGCCAGCCCGCAGAGGGCTGCAGCCATCGCGGCAGACCGTGCGGCACTCGAACGCGCCCTGCAGGTTCTCAAGGCGGCGGCTCATTAAACCCACAAAAGCCACCCGATACAGCGGTTAAAGCCACAAGCTAAAACCGCCGCCTCAGACCGTATTCTTCAGCGCCGGCGAGCACCCAGGACTTAAACTGGAAGAGTACGTAACCGCTCTTCAACCAAGGAGTTCCAATGATTTTCATTGCTGTCAAGTTCCCCGTCAAGCCCGAATACGCTGACCAGTGGATCGAGAAGACCCGCGCTTTCACCGAGGCAACCCGCGCCGAGGAAGGCAACAAGTTCTTCGAGTGGTCCCGCAGCGTTGAGGACCCGAATGAGTTCGTTCTGCTCGAGGCTTTCAACGACGACGCAGCTGGCCCGCACGTGAACTCTGACCACTTCCAGCAGGCCATGAAGGACATGCGTCCGCTGCTGACTGCAACCCCGAAGATTATTTCTCGCCTGATTGACGGCGACGACTGGGAAGCTATGGGCGAGCTGCAGATCGACTAGTCTGCACCCCGAATATGCACCCTAAAATTACATAGTTAGACGTTGCATAAGTAGACGCTGGAGCGCCTCTCCTCTCTGCCTTTTGAGCAGTGCGGAGGGGCGCCTTGGTGTGTCCGGTACCTGAACTTTTCCCCTTGACACGACGCGGATGGTACCGGTTTTCGACTCAGCGGGTGCCTTGCGTGCATTTTTACCCTATTAACCCCTTAAAATGGGTAGAGTATGCACACCTATCGATACCCATTCGCACAGGAGGCTTGAATGAGCATCGCATCCCAGCCTCTTCCCGGCGCAGTCGCCGTTGAAGAGCACAACGACGTGGACCACACCTCTGTATCCCTCGCCGTCTCGACCGTTATTCTGGCACTGCGCCCCAAGGACAACGAAACCCACCCGACCCTGTGGCTGCCGCTGGGTCCCCCGCCCCCCCCGCCCCATAAAGGGAATCGACG
>OBWU01000311.1_pt1 | contig 12124 bp, 11 predicted proteins | sample 1476551 | NCBI WGS metagenome assembly OBWU01 (sample SAMEA2580135, study PRJEB22360) | human gut metagenome | biome: human gut; feature: human-associated habitat; material: faeces | place: Denmark | collected 2008/2010
AGGTCGGCTGCACCTGTAGCTCCGGCCCGCCCCACCACCCCCTGACCGGGGTGCGCGGGCGGGTCGGAGCCGCACTGCCTACAAGCCCACACACAGCTGTGGCGCACAGAGTTGCAGGCACAGCTCAACGCACAGACACACGCACCTACGGGCTATCACACACATCACCGACAAGGAGAGATATGAGCCATCACGAGTACATCTTGGGCACCCGCGGGTCTGCTCTCGCCCTGACCCAAAGCCGTATCGCTGCTGAAACCGTCACCTCCATCTACACCGAACACCAGGCACACCACGGCGCTGAAAACCCCGAGGCTGTGAGCTTCGAGTTGCGCACCGTCAAAACCGAAGGCGACGTGCTCACCGGCCCCCTGGCAACCCTCGGCGGCACCGGCGTATTCGCCGCGGCACTGCGCCAGCGTCTGCTCGACGGCGAGAACGCCTCCGAAGAAAACCGCGTGGACATGGCAGTACACTCCCTCAAGGACCTGCCCTCCGCTCCCTGCCCCGGCCTGGTGGTTGCTGCAACCCTCAAGCGTGAAGACCCCCGCGACGCCCTCGTGGCACGCGACGGTCTGACCGTCGACACCCTGCCCGAAGGCTCCCGCGTGGGCACCGGCTCACCCCGCCGCGCCGCCCAGCTGCGTGCACTGCGCCCCGACCTTGAAATCGTGGACATTCGCGGTAACGTGGGCACCCGCATCGGCCGCGTGAAGGGCCTGGAAGAGCACGCCGGCAAGCAGGTCGTACTCCGCCAGAACACCGAAACTTCCGAACGAGCCGACCACGGTGTAGGCACCGAACGCAGCGGCGACTGCGACGCCGTGGTGCTCGCCGTCTCCGGCCTCAAGCGCCTGGGCAAGGAAGAACTCATCACCGAGTACCTTGACCCCACCCGCATGCTGCCCGCCCCCGGCCAGGGCGCGCTCGCCCTGGAAGTGCGCGAAAGCGAATTCGAGAACCCGGACCCCGCCGTGCTCGCCGACCCCGAGGTGGCGCGCCCGGTGCGTGCCCTCGGCCGTGCCCTGCTCGCCGCAAACCACCACGAAACCCGCCTCGCCGTCAGCGCCGAACGTGCCCTGCTGCGCCGCCTCGAAGCCGGATGCGCCGCGCCCATCGGCGCGTACGCGCACGTGGTTGAAGGGGACCTGGTGCTTAACGTTGTGGTGGCGTCACCCGACGGCACCGACATGCTGCGCCACACCTCCGCAACCGCCGAACTGGACGTGCCCGGCGCCGAACGTCTGGGCGTGCGCGTGGCAGAAGACCTGCTGCAGATGGGTGCCGCCGCCCTTGCCGGTTTGGACCTGAAGTAGGGGTCATGTCTGCCTCGTGTTCTGAATCCCGGCAGGCTGATGCCCCGCAGGCTGATGTCCCGCGCACGGTTCTGCTGACCCGCTCCGCCACCCAGGGCGCCGCCTTTGCACGAGCCCTCGCCGAAGAAAGCGCACAGAACGGATTGGGGGAGTGCCGGGTCCTCTTCGCACCCCTGCAACAGACACGCACCGTCGAGCCGGGCGAAGACCACGCCGCCGCGCTGGAGGCGCTCGCCTCCGGCCACTATGCGTGGGTGAGCTTCACGAGCGCCAACACGGTTCGCGCCTGCGCCGAGCTGTGGAGTGTGTATCGCTTGCGTGGGTACGGCAACCGCCCGTGCCGTACACGCCCAGCTCGGGCTGGATGCAGATTTTCAGCCGCAGGTGCAGAGCGCCGCGGGAATGCTCGCGGAGTTCGAGCAGCCCGTAGCTGAAGCCCCCGCTGTGCTGGTTTTGGAGGGCTCCAACGCCCGCCCGACCCTGCGGGAAGGCCTCAAGGACCTGGGCTGGGACAGCCGCCGCTGCGTGCTCTACGACATGGTGCCCGCCGAGCAGGTGGCGCCCGGCGAGCTGAGCCTCAGCACCGCCCGCGCGCTCGTACAGGGGAATGCCGTAGATGCCGCCGCCCCGGAAACCCCCTCGCCGGATGTGCTGGTGGTGACCGCCCCCTCCCGCCTGCACGCCCTACTCGACGGCGCACCCGCGCTACCGCCCGAATCCGTGCCGCCGGTGGTGGCAATTGGGGCGAGTACCGCCTCCGCATGCCGCGCCCTGAACCTGCGCTACGTGCAGGCCGATTCGCCGTCACCGCAGGATTTGGCGCGCGCCGCCGCGTCCCTCATGTAGGCGCATCCCTCATCTACTAAGACCACATATTTTTATCGAGTTTTCAGGAGAGATCATGAACCTCACCCGCCGCCCGCGCCGCCTGCGCACCACCGCAGCCATGCGCTCCCTCGTCGCCGAGACCACCCTGCGCCCCTCGCAGCTGATTCAGGTGTTCTTCGTGCGCGACGGTATCACCGAGCCGCAGCCGATTCGTTCCATGCCCGGCCAGTACCAGCACACCCTGGAGAGCATCATCCCCGCCGTGCGTGAGGCGTACGAGGCGGGCATCCGCTGCATCGACCTGTTCGGTATTCCCCGCGACGAGGATAAGGACGAGGTCGGTTCGACCGCGTGGGATCCGCAGGGCATCCTGAACCGTGCGATTGCGGTGTGCCGTGAGGAGTTCGGCGACGACCTGGTGGTTATGGCTGATACCTGTCTGGATGAGTTCACGAGCCACGGCCACTGCGGCGTGCTGGTCGATGACGGCCACGGCACGCTCGTGGTGGATAACGATCAGACTGTGGAGCTGTACTGCAAGATGGCGGTTTCGCAGGCGCGTGCGGGTGCGCACACGGTGTCCCCGTCGGGCATGATGGACGGCCAGATTGCGGCGATGCGCGCCGCCCTGGACGAGGCAGGCTTCGAGGACGTGTCGATTCTGGCGTACTCGGCGAAGTACGCTTCGGCGTTCTTCGGTCCGTTCCGTGACGCGGTGGAGTCGACCTTCAAGGGCGACCGTAAGACCTACCAGCAGGACCCGGCCAACCGCCGCGAGTCGCTGCTGGAGGTGCGCGCTGACCTGGAGGAGGGCGCGGATATGGTGATGGTGAAGCCTGCCGGTAGCTACCTGGATATTGTGCGTGAGGTGGCGGAGTTTTCGCCGGTGCCGGTGGCGGCGTACCAGGTGTCTGGTGAGTACGCGATGATTGAGGCGGCTGCGGCGAACGGCTGGATTGACCGTAAGGCTGTGGTGCTGGAGTCGCTGCGCTCGATTCACCGCGCCGGTGCGGACGTCATCCTGACTTATTACGGTACGGAGGCGGCACGCTGGCTTCGCGAGCTGGACGCCTAACCCCCTCCCTTTAAACGCTGAGAAGCCACATGTGTTTCGAAAAGCCACGAGAATGGTGGCTTCTCGGCGAACATGTGGCTTCTCAACGTAAGACCCACAGTGGACTTTACATGTCGGGCCAGTCACGGTGCAGTGAATACTCCGTGTCCCCGTCACCGTTATCATTCAGGTGCCAGCGCTGACCGGTGCGAATATCGGCCTTGCGCAGGCGCGGGTTCGGGTTATCCTTCTTACCCATCGTGGGGTCGTTCTTGCAGCCCCAACGAGTATCGTCATCATCGCAGGTGCCGCCGACGCGTCCCACATCAACCCACCAGACACGAATCAGCAGTGGGTCAACAGTTTCCTTCGTCAAAACGACATCCAGAGCCTGCCAGTCGCCACCATCAACACGGAAACGACCAGAGTATGACACTGTCGCGTAGGCGTGGAAGTTGCCCGACCGCTTATACGTATAACTGGTCGCGGTCTTACGTGACTCTTCGCCACGTGCCCTGCTAACCGGTTTACCCATCGTGTAGAAGCTGCCCTCATCGCCGTTGCCGTACTGGATGGTCATCTGGGTGGGGTAGGATTCCATCTCTACGTGGCCAATCATGAGGTCGCCTTCCCAACGTGCAGTCGGTGCGTCGACGTAGAAGTTGACGGCCTGGTTCTTGTAGACGTTGGGGTTGTCTTCGCTCAGACCGGTGCCGAGATTGTAGGACTGCTTCAACACGGGGGCCTGGATGTTTGTGTTAGCGAATTGGTCCTCGATTTCTTGGAGCATTTCTTCAGGAGAAGGACCCTTGGGTTGCTCAGGGTTATTCGAGGTCAGTGTTTTGGTGTCGTTTGGTACGCAGTAGCGGCCGCCAACATGGTTGGGGATTTTGTTGGCGTTATCTCCCAGGGGTAGGGATCCTATGACGTAGTGGCCAGGACGTTGGTCTCCTTTCGTGTGACATTCTGCATCTCCGGCTTTTCGGGCTTTGGCACTACTTGCATGATATTCTTGCTTTGCTCCATCGAGTTGTAGCGGATGTTCGTCGTTCCAACGTTTTCGCGCAGATTCCATATCGGATCCTAGAGAATCGACTGATGATACTTGTTGTTGATTTTGAGCGCTGGTTTCACCTGCACGTTTTGAAGTTTTTGATTTGCTTGTTTTAGAAAAGCTAATACAATGACCAGACGAATCTTTATTTATGCACTCTTTACCTATGGCGGGTATTGTATGCAAGGGTAAGGTTGACAGGATAAAAGCAATAGATACTATCTGATTGAAATGTTTTTTATGCATGATATCCTCTAATTACCCTTCATTGAGCAGTTTGGTTCCTGCAATTTTCCAGTACCCATTTGAATATGTAAATATAAAATAAAATGAGTCGTCGGAAGTATCGGTATTTGCTTTGAATACAACTTCACCGTCAGGTTCTACATACATAGCCGTAGACCATACCCTGCGGATTTTCATGCGGTATTTTTTCGTTTCATCATCAAATAACAAAGCGCTTTCAGACTGATAAGAATCTAGTCCATCGGCGACCCAGCCTCCATGGGAGTACATCTCTTCAAGATATTCGTAGAACCCATATTCTTCAGCATCCTCTGTTACATACTTGAATGCATAGGAACAGTTGCCAGTCTGAATTGCGTAGTTATGGGCATTGACCCAATCCTCCATCATGTGATTGAGGCCTTCTTCGGTCTCAGGGTACTGAGCAGGCTCATTACGAGGCTTGGGGACGTTCTGCGCAGGGCCGTAGCCATCAGCTTTGCGGTATTCGCCGTCGGGGGCCTTGGATTGCCCTGAATAGCCGCGAGTAACCTTCGGTTTAGGGGTAGCACTCGCAGAGGTAGATTCAGAAGCTACTGCAGAAGCCGAAGCGGTTTCGCTCGGCGCAGCGGAGGCGGTGGCTACCGCCTCGTTATTTGCCTGCTGGCCACATGCCGCAAGCAGGGCACCAAGGCCTACAAGTGCGCCGCTGCCCAGCAGGGTACGGCGATTAAAGATGGTCGAATCCATAGAAGATGCGCTCCTATCGTCGGTGATGGTGTGTTGTTTAGTTACTAGTCGGGCCATTATTCGTAGGTCAAGCTGACCACCGGAAGGAAAACAGTCCCGTAGCGCACCCAACAAACGCATCAATGCGCCGCGGAACACTACAGTTACCACCCTACCGTATGTTTGCCGCCGTTTGCATTCTTTTGGGTACTACAGTGATGAAACATCACCATACGAACACCTCAATGCTTTATGCATCAAATAAGTACCTGCACGCAAAGAATTTACACATAGTGGCGAGTGTTCCCCGGCAAAAGAATTCCCGCAGTAGACCATGGGAGAGGGTCGCGGACCAAAAGAATGAACAGCAAGCTAGGGGAGTAGGCAGTAGGGTGGAGAAATAGCCGATAGGTTAAGGGAACAGTCGATAGGTTAGCGCCTTCATAACGGGTTTAAAACCCACGGCGAAGACACTAACCTATCGAACGCAGCACCCCGTCCGAGATAGAACCAGCCAACGACGTCCCCGCCTGAAGTAAACCCTGGCACATCCTCACCCTGCTCGCCTCCGCATCCCCGCACAGCACCCACACAGCCCAATCCCTCATCCCACCCTCGTGCCCGTAATGTGGCGGGCAACTCATACGGCTCACGCGGGGTGTTAGACAGTACTACACTTAAAGCGGAAGTCACATCGCCGTCACTGAAGAAAAGAGTTTTTGTGCCCACCACGACCGTATATTTGACCGACCGCATCCCTCGCGTTTCTGCTGATGAGTTGCTGGCGGGTTTCCGCCCCTCTGAGCGTTTTGGTGAAGTGTCTTTTGATAGCTACATTCCTGATCCGAATCAGCCGTCGCAGGCTGAGGCTGTGCAGAAGCTGAAGGATTTTGGCGACAAGATTAATGGTGGCGGCGCTGGTGCCGGTTTCTTTGGTCGCCTGTTTGGTGGCAAGAAGAAGGATTCTACGAAGGCTGGCCTGTACCTTGACGGCGGTTTTGGTGTGGGTAAGACTCACTTGTTGGCGTCGCTGTGGCATTATGTGGATGGCCCGAAGGCGTTCGGTACTTTTGTGGAGTACACGAACCTGGTGGGTGCGTTGACGTTCCGTAAGACGGTTGAGGCGTTGAGCAGCTACAAGCTTGTGTGTATTGACGAGTTTGAGCTGGATGATCCGGGTGATACTGTGCTCATGTCTCGTCTGATGCGTGAGCTGGCGGATGCTGGCGTGAAGCTTGTGGCGACCTCGAACACGCTGCCTGGTGCGCTGGGTGAGGGCCGTTTTGCGGCTGAGGATTTTAAGCGTGAGATTCAGGTGCTTGCTTCGCAGTTTGAGGTGCACCGTGTGGATGGTGAGGATTTCCGTCACCGTGGTCTGCCTGCCGCACCGGAGCCTGTTGCTGATGATGCGTTTGATGCGAAGGTTGAGGAAGTGTTCGGCGGCCAGACTGTTGGTGTTGATAACTTCGCTGACCTGGTGGAGCATCTGGCGAAGGTGCACCCGTCGCGTTACCGTCAGCTAATTGATGGCCTGGATGGTATTGCGTGGCGTGATGTTCACCCGATTACTGAGCAGTCGGTGGCGTTGCGTTTTGTGGTGTTGGCTGACCGCCTGTATGACAAGGACTTGCCGATTGTTTCTTCGGGTGTGCCTTTTGACAAGGTGTTTACTGAGGAGATGCTGGCTGGTGGTTATCAGAAGAAATATTTCCGTGCGGTGTCTCGTTTGACTGCGTTGGCTCGTGAGGGCATGCTCGGTGAGGAGGCGGAGCGCTAGTTCCGCTGTTCGCCGGGGCCGCGCTTTGGCCGGCTCGAGTTTTGATGCGCTGTTCTTTCTAGTCCCGTGAGACTCGAAGCTCGCCCGATTTGCATGGTTAGCTTGGTTAGTCTGGTTTACCTGAACCGCGCCAACCCCTCTCATGCGTGAGGACCCTCGCCGGGTCGCTTAGGAAGCACCCGGCGGGGGTCTTTGTGTGAGCGAGAACCTGGTACGTGACGGGAACATGGCGTGTCGCTCGCATGGTTTCTTCCCTTGCCAGGGAGTTATGCGGGGGTAGATGTGGTTGGAGTGTATAATTTTGCGTGTAGCCTCCGCGAGGTTCTCGCGAAGCACCCGTTTCTGCCGCATGGTTGCGGGCTATTTTCGGGTAGCTATTTCCCTTCCTTTTCGGAGGGGCTTTCATTGAGGCGGCAGGTCGGAGAGCTCACCATCAAGGATCGAGTCGGGGATTTCCCTTCCTTTTCGGAAGGGCTTTCATTGAGGCAAGACAGAAACGTGCTCACAATGCGGTTCCCCGTGGGAATTTCCCTTCCTTCTGGGAAGGGCTTTCATTGAGGCAGCGAGGCCAAATCAGCACCCAGACCGATAAGGCTGATTTCCCTTCCTTCTGGGAAGGGCTTTCATTGAGGCGCGGCGAAAATTGATGAGCTGCACTTGCCTGACCGTAATGTCCCTACATTTTCGTAGGGGCTTTCAATAAGACAAATCAATATCCCCTCGTATGACCGCGGGACTGTTTGTTCTGCACCTCGAGGTGTAGACTTTCATTGAGGCACCCGCGTTGTCTCGAATGATTCACCGTCCACGTTATTTCCCTGCTTTTTCGTAGGGGCTTTCATTGAGGCACGCCCGGTCACATGGCTGTTTTTGCGGTGCAGGAATTTCCCTTCCTTTCCGGAAGGGCTTTCATTGAGGCGCGGACTCTGGCAGCGAGGCATACCAGGCAATGCGCATTTCCCTGCTTTTTCGTAGGGACTTTCATTGAGGTATATATTTCCTATATGGGTTTTTCTCCTGAATGGGGGATTTCCCTTCCTATTTGGAGGGGCTTTCATTGAGGCCAGCTGTGGCAGGACAAGACGGCCGAGCCGCCCGGTAAATTTCCCTTCCTTTTCGGGAGGGCTTTCATTGAGGGACCGATAACGACGGCATTATCTGGATTCGCGCGTTTATTTCCCTTCCTTTTTGGAGGGGCTTTCATTGAGGCCAGAGGTTGGGTTTGCGGTTCACTATGGTTGCTCTGGAATTTCCCTTCCTTTTCGGGAAGGCTTTCATTGAGGCTCAGCGAATACTGCCGCGTCGAGCTTACTGGTGATTATTTCCCTGCTTTTTCGTAGGGACTTTCATTGAGGCTTACGAAGGGTGTTCTGTGCCAGCCCATCGAGCCTATTTCCCTTCTTTTTCGGAGGGGCTTTCAACAAGATAGATCAATATCCCCCGGATGACCGCGGGACCGTTTGCTCTGCATCTTGAGGTGTAGACTTTCATTGAGGCTAGTCGCCTAGCTCACGGTCAGCAGAGCGCAGCACATCGTATTTCCCTTCCTCTTTGGAGGGGCTTTCATTGGGGCGGTTTCGCTTTTGAAGAACTGAAGGGCGGAGACGGCATTTCCCTTCCTGTTCGGAGGGGCTTTCATTGAGGCGAGGGTTCAGCCGATGAAATCCCGGTGACCCGCGAAAATTCCCTTCCTTTTGGGAAGGGCTTTCATTGAGGCGACGGAGATAACCTGTCGCTGCGTCTTATCCAGCGGGATTTCCCTTCCTTTTTGGAGGGGCTTTCATTGAGGCCGCGGAGAAAATCCGCGGTACATTCAAAAGTGCATAGTTTCCCTTCTTTTTCGGAAGGGCTTTCATTGAGGCCCGGACCATATCGAGCTTTTGGATGAGCACGATAACCCGTTTCCCTTCTTTTTCGGAAGGGCTTTCATCGAGGCCCTGGTTGGGAATCCAAGGGTCTGGGCGAAGCCGTTTTCCCTTCCTTTCCGGAAGGGCTTTCATTGAGGGATCGAGTGCGCTGCAGACCCCGGAGCCCGAACCGACGATTTCCCTTCCTTCTGGGAAGGGCTTTTATTGAGGTGACTGAGGCAGGATGCCGCCGCGCTTAAAAACGTCATTTCCCTTCCTTTTTGGAAGGGCTTTCATTGAGGCGACGGCTATGTCGCTAACAACGGCTACGTCTGGTTCATTTTCCTTCCTTTTCGGAGGGGCTTTCTTTGAGGCCCAGAAGGCTCTTTCAAGTCCTCAGTCTAGGCACTCCGATTCCCTTCTTTTTTGTAGGGACTTTCATCGAGGGCGGCTCATCCCGGCTTGTGCGGGAAACACCTCAACTTTCCCTGCAGCTTTGTAGGGACTTTCATTAAGGCGCCCTGCGGTCACCCGTCAGGGAAGCGGCTGTTGCTTGGCATTTCTCTGTTTCTAACGGAAACTTTCGTTGAGGACTCATGCACTCAGTAAGTCAGGTGCATATTCTGAGCTGTTCTCTCCTGCGGGAGGGACTTTCATTGAGCCGCGGTACGCACAAACTGACCAATCTCACCGGCCGTCATTTCTCTGCTTTCTAGCCGGAGACTTTCATCGAGGTATCGGGGGTCTGCACTGGGATCCCATCGTATCGGGATTTCCCTTCCTATTTGGAAGGGCTTTCATTGAGGCTTCCGAAAGGCCCCAATCATGAGCCTGACTGCATCAATTTCTTCGCTTTCTAGCGGAGACTTTCATTGAGGCAGCGCGCTGTTCGAGTCACTGAGCTCGCTGGTTTTTGGATTTCCCTTCCTTTTTGGAGGGGCTTTCATTGAGGCAAGGCAACACCCGTACGCCGCAATGCTTCCGTCACACCAGCCCACAGGGGGCAGTTCGCCCTTCAGAAGATCTGTCGCGTTCGAGAAGCGAATGGCCACGGAGATTACCCACCCTACCTACGGGTACTCGGTGACGTGGCGCCGCGCTATTGAGGTGCAGGCTCGCATGCTCCTGGGCGTAATTAACGGAACCACCCGCGAGTACACGGGGGTGACCGTACGATAATGCGTGACGACGCCCGACGAACACTCATTGCTTACGATGTGCCCAGCGACCGGCGGCGCGCCAAACTGGCCAAGCTCATTCTGAGTTATGGGGACCGTATTCAGTACAGCGTCTTTATTGTGGATGCGGCCCCCGCCAAGGTGCGACGCATCAAAGACGAAGTTCAGGAACTCATCGATCCAGACGAGGATTCGGTGCTTTTCTGCGACCTGGGGCTGCTGGCCCGGCTTGACGAGCGCGCGAGGTGACCGAATCGGACGCGCTCATTCTCTAGCCGTGTGCTGCTCATTCTCTAGCGACGCGCGGCAGGGGAGCGGAGGAATGACAAGTCCGATTGCGGGCTGGCGGAGGAAGCGGAGATAATGACCTTTGGAGGCTTTGTCTGTCTCTGCGAGAACCTGGCACGTGACGTAATGTTGACGTGTCGCTCGCGTGATGTTTTGGCTTGTCAATAGTGTTTAAATGCTTGAATGGCTGCTTGGGTATACTTTTATTTTCCTGCATTCGGACGGGGACTTTCATTGAGGCTTCTCGGCTAACTCCCCCGAGGGGACACGCCCGATATTTCCCCGCCTTCGGGCGGGGACTTTCATTGAGGCCTGTTCGGTGACGGCGTCGCAGACCAGTTCACGGGCATTTCCCCGCTTTCGGGCGGGGACTTTCATTGAGGGCTCTGAGCCTGGAGCCCCGGGAGGTTGAGTGGGGGAGGATTTCCCCGCCTTCGGGTGGGGACTTTCATTGAGGCACCGGCGAAAACATCCACGGCACGGTGAGGACCGTGCAATTTCCCCTCCTTCTCGGAGGGGCTTTCATTGAGGTCCGGTGCGTATGGCGCCGGGGATAGTGCAGGAGGTCGATTTCCCCGCTTTTGGGCGGGGACTTTCATTGAGGTACCTTAATGTTGGCGGCGCTCCAGAGCTTGCGTATTATTTTTCTGCCTTCTGGCGGGGACTTTCATTGAGGCTCGTTGATGTAGGTGTGTACGTCGAATTTAGGGCCTAATTTCTCCGCCTTTAGGCGGGGGCTTTCGTTGTGGTTCTGAACGCAAATCGGGAAGTATCACGCGGGTTACGTAGCCTCGTTCTGGAAACCGATCTGGTTTCTAGAACGGGGCTCTTCTCTTTAAAACATGAAGATGGGGCTAGATGTGGCACCTACTGCAGATTCCTCTTGCCAGCTAGCTGAGTCTGAAATGACCAAATCGGATGCGCGTAATCTGTAACAGCGCTATGGTGAAGCCATGAGCCGAGAAGAGAATCGATTGCACCACAGGGGAGAGACAGCGATAATAGGAGAACGCCTAACACCTTTGGCATTCTTCTGTTTATCCAATTTAAATCTCCTGCCGTGCCTCGCACGGTCTGAGCCTTCATTGAGGGATCAATGTTATATAGCGGAAGTTTCGGTCGCTGGCGCCTCTCCTGCAACTGACATTGTTGCGGGAGCTTTCTCTGAATTTTGGCCCTCTTGCAAGTACGATTTATGCAGGAGGGCCAAAAAGTTATATATCAAAGTTATTTAGCGGGAGTTGTGAGGGTTGTTTAGTTGAATACTTAATGCTAGAGTTGAGGCATCAACCGGTTTAGAGATTACTTCAGCAACCTGCCGAAGTGGCTCTAGCCCCGACCTTGGAGGTGAAGGATATGTTCCGGCTACTCACAAGAAATAAAAGCCGCCCGCTACGCGAGGCGCAACGGGCGGCTTTTGTTTATATAAGTATTTACCGCATCAAGCGGCGGTTATGCCTGTTGCCGCAGACATAACCTAATCAGTATACCGGCAGTACGGAGGGGCCTCCCAATCTGTCTGCATGCTGACCGCTTGTGTGGCCATATGCCTACCTTCCATACCTGTGCTGTCACTACCCAAAATACTGGGCGTGACAGCACAGGGGAGAAGGAAGCGGCATGCCGAATCAGCAGCGTGACGAAAACACGCGCACCATTCGGAAAACCGATGTAGCTTAAAGCTATACAAGCAAACGTGCATGTCCAACGCATCGAAGCAAACGTGCACCCAACATATAAGGAGACAACCATGTCCCAGAACACCATCACCCTCGCCGACCTCCTCGAAAACGTCGAGCTCGGCGGCGGCTCCGTCCTCACCTCCATC
>OBWU01000312.1_pt1 | contig 12091 bp, 10 predicted proteins | sample 1476551 | NCBI WGS metagenome assembly OBWU01 (sample SAMEA2580135, study PRJEB22360) | human gut metagenome | biome: human gut; feature: human-associated habitat; material: faeces | place: Denmark | collected 2008/2010
GGCATATGTGCGCTCCGGCTACACCGTCTACGGTGCGGCCCGCCGCGTTGAGAAGATTGAAGAGCTCGCCTCCGAGGGCGTGAAAGCGCTCAGCCTGGACGTTACCGATGAGGCGTCCATGGAAGCCGCCGTGCAGCAGATTATTGACGCAGAAGGCCGCATTGACGTGCTCATCAACAACGCCGGCTACGGATCCTACGGTGCTATTGAAGACGTCCCCATCGACGAGGCACGCCGCCAGTTCGAGGTGAACCTTTTCGGCCTCGCGCGCCTCACCCAGCTGGTGCTGCCGCACATGCGCGCACGGGGTAGCGGGCGCATCCTGAACATCTCCTCGATGGCGGGGCGTATTACCTCGCCCCTGGGTGCCTGGTACCACGCCACCAAGTACGCCCTCGAAACGTTCAGCGATGCACTGCGCATGGAAGTTGAAGAGTTCGGTATTGACGTGGTCATTATCGAGCCCGGCGGCATTAAAACCCCCTGGGGACTCATTGCGGCAGACCACCTCGAGGAATCCTCCCGAAACGGTGTCTACGCGGCTCAGGCGCAGCGGGTTGCGGCAAATATGCGTAAGCTCTACTCGCCGTCCTCCAACCTTTCAGAGCCCAAGGTTATCTCTAACGCTATTCTGCGAGCCCTGGAGGCGCGCCGCCCCAAGATCCGCTACCTGGTAGGTTTCGGTGCTAAGCCCTCCGTGTTCCTGCATACCGTGCTACCGGACCGTCTCTTTGACAAGGTGGCGCGCCGTATCTTCTAGAACCGAAATAGCGGCGAACTAGAGCATTAAAAAGCGGGCGGTGCTGCGCGAAACAGAATGTTTCGTACAGCACCGCCCGCTACGTTTTTCAAGAGCTAGTACTAGTCTACTACGGCGTGGGTCGGATCGAGCACGCGCGCCAAGAAAGCCCGAGTACGTTCGTGCTGGGGGTTGCCAATCACCTGATCGGCGACCTCGCGGGCGAACGCCATCTCGTGAGTCACCACGATCATGGTCATACCCTCGTCAGCAAGGTTACGCATAATGCTCAGAACTTCGCCGACCATCTCCGGGTCGAGCGCACTGGTCGGCTCGTCGAAGAGCATCAGGTCCGGGTTCATGGACAGCGCACGTGCAATAGCCACACGCTGCTGCTGACCACCGGACAGCTGAGCCGGGAAGCGGTCTTCCTTGCCCTCCAGGCCAACCTTGGCGAGCTGCTCGAGGGCAACCGCCTCCGCCTCCGCCTTGGAACGGCCCAGAACCTTAATCTGAGCAATCGTGCAGTTATCCAGAATGTTCAGGTGGCCGAACAGGTTGAACTGCTGGAACACCATACCCATGTGGGTACGCACGCGGTTAATGTCTACATCCGGGTCGGTGACCTCGGTATCGCCCACCATGATGGTGCCGTCGTTCGGCTCCTCCAGCAGGTTCACGCAACGCAGCAGGGTGGACTTACCGGAACCCGAAGGGCCGATCAGACACACGACCTCGCCCGGCTCGACCTGCATGTCAATGCCCTTGAGAACCTGAATCTTGCCGTAGGACTTGTGCAGGTTAGAAATGCGCACCGAGGAGGCGGCCATGGATGAAGTTGAAGCAGTCATAGTATCTTCCGTAATCCGTATCTGTCGTTGCGCTTACTTGCGGCCCGCAAGCTGAGTGCGGCGCTCAAAGTATGCGGAGAGCTGGCCCAGCGGAACAGTGATAATCAGGTAGCACAGACCCGCAACCACCAGGGGAGTCAGGCCCGCGTTAGCGGCGGTCAGGCCCTCACGGCCGAACTTCGCCAGCTCGTACTGAGAAACCGTCACGCCCAGCAGGTACACGAGGGAGGAGTCCTTGGTCAGCAGGATAACCTCGTTGGTCAGCGGAGGCAGAACCACGCGGAACGCCTGAGGAATAATGATCGAAATCATCGCGCGAGTGTGGGACATACCCAGGGAGCGTGCCGCCTCCATCTGGCCCTTCGGGATCGCCTGCAGGCCCGCACGCAGAACCTCACTAATGTAAGCTGCCGAAACCATGCCCAGGGACAGAGTCACCGGAATCAGGTTATCCACGAAGCGGATCTTGAACGCCAGAGGAATACCGTAACCGAACGCGAAGAAAACCAGCAGCGCCGGGATGCCGCGGAAAAGCTCCACGTACAGGGTCGCAATCCAACGGTAGGGGGCGATAGAGGAAATACGCATGAGCGCCAGCAGCAGACCGCCGGAGAGGCCCACGATGAAGCCCAAGGTGGTGTACAGCAGGGTGTTCTTCAACGCCACGGTGATGACGTCGGGGAACTGCTGCGCCGCAACGTCCAGGTTGAATACCTGCTGGCTGAGGGTCTTCCAGTCAGCCAAAAGAATGGCTGCCAGGGCGATAACTGCCAGAAGGGCGTACTGTGCGTAGCGGAAGAGCTTCTGCTTCTGACGGGGTGAGAGTTTAGAGGACATGCGCTTTCTTATCCGTGTGCTGTTCGGTCAAGAGCGTTTTATACGCTCACAAGGGTGAAGGCCGGAGAATCCCCCAACCCAAAAGTAATAAGGGTACTCCTGAATTGGGGGAGAGGCTAACCGGCTAGACGCTTAGGAAGCGGAGGAAGAGGCGCTCGCGGAGGTGGAGGAAGTGGCACCAACCCACTTGGCCTTCATCTTGTCGAGCTCGCCGTTTTCCTTGAGCTTAGCGATGGTGGCGTTTGCCTTGGTCAGCAGTGCCTTGTTGTTGGAGGAAACTGCTGCGGCAATCTGCTCGGTGTTCTCGGAATCCTGGTAGGCGATCTTGAAGGAGTCCGGGTCATTGGTCAGCGCCTCGGACACCACGGAGAGGTTCGCTGCGACTGCCTTGACCTGACCGGTCTTCAGGGCGGAGAACATGAGGGAGGTGTCTTCGTACTGGATGACCCCTGCACCGTTTTCCTTGGCGTAGGTTTCACCGCTGGTTGCCTGCTGCGCACCAACGCTCACGCCCTTCAGATCTGCGGCAGAGGTGATGGAGGAACCCTTGGGAACCAGGATTGCCAGGTTGTCGTCGAAGTAGACGGTGGTGAATTCCATCTTGCTCTTACGCTCATCGGTTACGCCGATACCCGCAAGGGCGATATCGCACTGACCGGTGGCCAGGCCGGTACCGGAGTCCAGGCCCTCGAAGCTGATGGAGGTCAGCTGAGCCTTCACGCCCAGATCAGAGGCGATAGCGTTGGCGATGTCTGCATCCAGCCCGACGATGGTGCCGTTTTCTTCGTATTCGAAGGGCTTGTAGGGGGTGTTGGTGCAGACGCTGAGGGTGCCGGACTTGACGAGGCTGACCTCGCCGTTAGGGTCGGTGTTCTCGTTGGCGGTGGAGACGCAGCCGGTCAGTGCCAGGGGTAGCACTGCCAGCAGTGCGAGGGGCTTAAGGGATGCCTTCTTGAGGGATGCGGTGTTCATTGGGATGCTCCTGTGTGGGGTGTGCTCTCTGAAATCTATGGTCTATTGTGCGCGCCTATGTTAAAAAATGCAAGTATACACATAAATATTCATAAATTTTTGCTGAATATACATAAATCCCACCGGGAAAACTGAATAAAACCCCGAATTAGAGACTCAAAAACAACTCCAGAACGCACCTTAACGTACCGTGCGACACTACTACGGTTTACCCAACTATCTAATCTCCTAACCTCCATGCCACAATTGAGAGCGTGAACGCAGAGAAGAACACCCGCGCAACCCGCGCAACCCTAGACAAGAAAACCGGCGATATTGCCGCCATGTTTGATACCGTCGCTGAACGCTACGACCTCATGAACGGCATCCTCTCCCTCGGCCAGCACATCTACTGGCGTAAGCAGGCAGTCGCCGCCGTAGACGCGCACCCCGGCCAGAAAGTACTGGACGTAGCCGCAGGTACCGGCGTCTCTTCCGAACCCTTCGCCGACGCCGGCGTGGACGTCATCGCAGCAGACCTCTCCGAAGGCATGCTCGACGTGGGTCGCCGCCGCCGCCCCGACATGACCTTCGTGCAGGCAGACGTCACCGCCCTACCCTTTGACGACGAAACCTTCGACGCAGTGACCATGTCCTACGGTCTGCGCAACGTCGCCAACTACCCCAAGGCACTGAGTGAAATCTACCGCGTACTCAAGCCCGGCGGACGCATCGTCGTCCTGGAGTTCTCCACCCCGACCTTCGCCCCCTTCGGCGCGGTCTACAAGAACTACATCATGAAGGCAATCCCGCCGATTGCCCGCGCAATCTCCTCCAACCCCGAATCCTACGAATACCTCGCCGAGTCCATCATCACCTGGCCTAACCAGCAGGAACTGGCGCAGAAGTTCAAGGAGGCGGGCTTCACCTCCGTGCAGTACCGCAACCTCACCGGCGGCATCGTCGCCATTCACCGCGGTTTCAAGCCTGAAGCACATAACGCATAGACACCGCGTTCACACACCACCGAAGACACCAACACCAAGAAGATAGAAGACACCGTGAGCAACGCAGAGCAACCCATTGCCGCAACCGACCTGCTGGGAGACCTCGACCTGAAACTGCCCGCAGGCTTTGAACTCATCGCCGCTGACCCCAAGCTGGGTCCGCAGATTCTCTCCTCGCTCGCACGTATTGAGGAGCGCCTGGCAGAAGCCATCGCACAGACTGACCACCTGGCGGATGTCGCCTCCCGCCACCTGCTCTCCGCTGGTGGTAAGCGCGTCCGTCCCCTGCTGGCGCTGCTCTCGGCAGCAGTCGACGGCGAAATCAACGATGAGGTCATCGAAGCCGCCGTGGTCGTTGAGCTGACCCACCTGGCAACCCTCTACCACGACGACGTCATGGATGATGCTCCCAAGCGCCGCGGTGTGGACAGTGCCCAGATGATTTGGGGTAACTCCGTCGCAATTCTGACCGGCGACCTGATCTTCTCCCGAGCATCCCTGCTGGTGTCCGAGCTGGGTACCCGCCCCATGAAGATTCAGTCCCAGACCTTCGAGCGCCTGGTGCTCGGCCAGCTCTTCGAAACCACCGGCCCCCGCGAGGGTCAGGACCTGCTCGACCACTACATTGCCGTCATTGAGGGCAAGACCGGCTCCCTGATTGCCGCCGCCGGCGAGTACGGCTCCCTGCTTTCGGGTGCCTCCGAGGAAGTCATCTCCATGGTCAAGGCGTACGGCGAGCTGGTGGGCGTGGCATTCCAGCTGGCTGACGACGTGATCGACATCGTTAGCGACGGCAAGACCAGCGGTAAGACCCGCGGCACCGACCTGCGCGAGGGTGTGCCCACTCTGCCGACCATCCTGCTGGACCGTGCGGTAGCTGCCGGCGACGAATCCGCTGTTACTGTTCGCGCCCTGCTGGATGCCGACCTGAGCTCCGACGAGGCACTGGATGCAGCCGTGGAGGCGCTCGCCGCCCACCCGGTCACCCAGGAAGCATGGCAGATCGCCTACGATTGGGCGGACCGTGCAATTGCCGCGATTGCTCCGCTGCCCGAGTCCACCGCGAAGGCTGCGCTGGAGTCTTTCGCTCACGCTGTGGTTCACCGCGAAGGCTAAAACCCGCCGTGTAGCGTGTACCCGAGTCTAACGACTTCCGGGTGTCTCATACTTCAAAACCCCCGCTGAATCTGCCCGGATTCGGCGGGGGTTTTCTGCGTTATGACTAGTCGGCGCCGATTTTAGGGGTGCTTTGGGGCTCCTCTTACCCTCCGAAAGCTTCCGCATGCTGGGGTCTTCTTGACCGGCCCCTACCTTTAAGGTAAACCTTATAGGCATGTCCGAGGTGCACATCCACCCCTCCGGCGCTTGACGGCTCCCACACCCAACCCGTGTTGGAGAGCCGTTTACTATTTCTGGACGCGAGCAGAGCCCAACCACTCCGACGGGTTATTCTCGCACCAACCATCCGCGTCCCCACACATTCGAGGTTTACAACTATGGGAGCATCTACCCCTAAGGCGCCCACGAAGCGCGAAGGCTTCTCCAGCCGTCGCGTCTTCATCTTTGCCGCCATCGGTTCTGCTGTTGGCCTGGGCAATATTTGGCGTTTCCCCTACATCGCATTTGATAACGGCGGCGGCGCCTTCATGATTCCCTACATTGTCGCCCTGCTGACCGCTGGTCTGACCTTCCTTTTCTTTGACTACGCTATCGGTCACCGTGCGCGTGCGTCTTCCCCGCTAGCTTTCCGCCGTCTGAACCGTAAGACCGAGTTCATCGGCTGGTGGCACATGGGTATTAACTTCGTCATCGCTATCTACTATGCCGCTATTGTGGCGTGGTCGCTGCGTTACATGGTTTTCTCCTTCACCAATGAGTGGGGCGATAACCCGAAGGCGTTCTTCAATGGCGAGTTCCTGAAGGTCGCAGAAACCCCCGGTGTCTCCCTGGACTTCAACATGAACGTCCTGATCCCCATGGTTCTCGTGTGGGGCGTCCTGCTTGCTGTGATGGCTCTGGGCGTTCAGAAGGGTGTGGGTGCAGCCAATATCATCTTTATCCCGCTGCTGCTGGTCATGTTTGTTGGTCTGGTGATTTACTCGCTGACCCTGCCCGGTGCGGCCGATGGTCTGAATGCTCTGTTCACCCCTAGCTGGGACTCCCTGGCTAACCCGGATGTGTGGGTTGCTGCCTACGGTCAGATTTTCTACTCCCTGTCCATTGGCTTCGGCATTATGATTACCTACTCCTCCTACCTGAAGCCTAAGACTGACCTGACCGGTTCCGGTGCTGTGGTTGGTTTCGCGAACTCCGGTTTTGAGCTTCTGGCGGGTATCGGTGTGTTCGCTGCTCTGGGCTTTATGGCTCAGGCTGCTGGCACCCAGGTGAGCGAGGTTGCAACCAGCGGTATTGGCCTGGCGTTCATTGCGTTCCCGACCATTATTTCTCAGGCTCCCGGCGGCGTGCTGATTGGTATCCTCTTCTTTGGCTCCCTGCTCTTTGCTGGTTTCACCTCCCTCATTTCGATTCTTGAGGTGATTATCGCTGGTATTCAGGATAAGTTCGCGACGTCCCGTCTGGCATCTACCATTCTGGTGGTTGTTCCGATGGCTCTGATTTCGCTGTTGCTGATGCCGACTACCACCGGTCTGTACGTGCTGGATATTCTCGATAACTTCGTGAACCTCTTCGGTATTCTGGCTGCTGGCCTGTGCGCTATCATCGTGGTCTCCTACGTGGTGCGTGCACTGCCGGCTCTGGCTGAGCACCTGAACCGCTACTCCTCCATCAAGGCTGGCAAGATCTGGATGATTCTGCTGGCTGTCGTGACCCCGCTGGTTCTGGGCTACTCCCTGATTCAGAGCGTTATTAAGCTTGTGGTAACCCCCTATGAGGGTTACCCGGCAGATATGCTGGCTATTTTCGGTTGGGGTATGAGCGCACTCCTGCTGGTTGGCGCAATTGTTGTTTCTCTTTTGCCCTGGTCGAAGAAGTCTCGTGCGGCTGAAGAGCCTCCGGCACCTCCGGTGATTGCCGGTCAGGTGGAGCACGGCCACGTTGATTCGACCATTACCCGTTAGGAGCCCTCATGTCTTTCTCCGCAATTGTGATGCTCATTGTGGCAATCCTGATCATTTGGGGTGGCCTGGGTTTGGCTCTGCTGAACCTGCACCGTCATCCGGATTTGGATGCTCTCGATGCTGCTGAAGCTCAGGATTCTGAGCTTTAGAGTGTGAACGCGATATAAAGTGATGCCCCGCAGGCGTTAGCCTGCGGGGCATCACTGTGTTTTATGCGGGACTGTGTTTTGTTCGGGTTGGGGAGAGCTACTTGCTCTGTACGTCTTCAGCCTGCACGAGCGGGATCATGCCGGTTTCCGGGTCGGACAGCGCGGAGGCGCGGTAGGCGCGGGAGGCACGCAACGCATCCACGGTGAAGATGATGAGAGCGACCCAGATGAGGCTCAGACCCAGCACCTTATCGGCGCTCATCTGCTCGTGCAGAACGGTCAGCGCCAGAATAAACTGGATGGTCGGGCCCAGGTACTGCACCATGCCGATGACCGACAGCGGAAGAGCCTTGGTCGCCGCGGCAAAGAGCATGAGCGGCACAACGGTGACCACGCCGGTGGAGGCGAGAAGCCAGAAGTGTCCGGGACCCTCACTGAAGAGAGTCATCTGTCCCTGCGCGTTCAGCATCAAGAGGGCGGCAACGCCGAAGGGCGCCAGGATGAAAGTCTCTAGAGACAGTGAAATAATGGGGCTGACATCGTGGGCGATGCGCGCCTTCAGCAGACCGTAGATGCCGAAGGAGAACGCCACGCCCAGACCCGTCCACGGCACCTGGCCGTAGATGAGGCTCATCATCAGCATCGCAATACAGGAAATCGCCACGGATACCCACTGCGCCGGGCGTAGACGCTCATGCAGGAAGATGACACCCAACACCACGGAGACCAGCGGGTTAATGAAATAGCCCAGGGATACGTCAATGGTGTGGCCGCTGGTCGTCGCCATCACGTAGATGAGCCAGTTTGCGCAGATGAGGAATGATGCTGCCGTCAGCACCAGCATGATGCGGCGGTCCCGCAGCGCGCGGCGGAAGTCTGCAGTTACCCTTAAAATCGGCAGCAGCAGGGCGCAGAAGATGAGGGAGAAGACCACGCGCGCCACGACAATCTCAATAGGGCCTGCAGGTGCCATCAATACAAAATACAGGGGGAGCAGACCCCAAATAATGTAGGTGCCGATGATGGCGATGAACCCGTTGCGGGTGGTGTGCTTCTGAGTTTCTGACATGGTCTCTTCTTCTGAGTTAAGTTCTTCGGTTACGTTCTTCTAATGCTAGTCCTTGGGATGCGCCAGCGGGGGCATTGATGTGCGTTGAGGCTACTCTACCCGCCGGACACGCCACAGGCGCGGTACCACGAGGATACCGCGCCTGAGGAATATTGCGTATTCGGTTTAGAGGCCGAAGAAGCGGGAGAAGAAGCCCTTCTTCTTGGGCTGCTCTGCCTCGCGGCGTGCAGCTTCTTCCTGCTCGCGGCGGGCTGCCTCTTCGTGCTCTGCCTGCAGGTCGGGAGCTGCACCAGCGTTGCGGATGGGCTCCACGTGCTGCTCCTCGTACTCTGCTGCCTCCTGCTCAACCTCGATGGGCTGCTCAGCAACAGGCTCAGCCGCGACCGGCTCCTCAACGTACTCGACGGAAGCCTCAACGGTCTCGTGCTCGGGCTGCTCGGCACCGATGGATTCGTCGGTGTAGACGCGAGCCTGCTCGGTCTCTTCTGCCTCGTACTCGCCGGGCAGGGTCTCCACGGTGACCAGGCCGGGCTCTGCGTGCTCTGCCGGCTCCTGATCGAAGGGAGCCTCGTCGGCAGGGTAGAGGTTCTCGGTGCTCTCAACGCCGGCAACCTCGGTCTCTGCGACCGGTGCGTGCTCGGCAATTTCTGCGGCGCGCTCAGCCTCAGCCTCGGCACGTGCGGCGGCGCGTTCTGCCGCCTCCTGCTCGCGCTGTGCGTTCTGAGCGGCTGCTTCAGCGGCTGCCACGCGCTCAATCTCGGCGCGCAGTGCCGCGAGGGATTCGCGACGCTGTGCGGCAGCGGCTGCGCACTGCTCCAGTACCTCGGGGCCAACCTGAGGTTCAGCCTGCTCGATGCCGCTGATACGGCCCTCGTCGAACCACAGGCGCAGGGCACCGTCGGTTGCGGTCAGAACGGCGGTTGCCTCGGTGTCCCAAGCAATGTGGAAGCCACGCTGCTGAGCGTAGGAGTCCACCGCCAGAACCTGGTTGTGTACCTCTTCGCTCTGCAGGGTCTTAGCAATGACGCGGCCAATACCCTTGTAGGTCGGTGCCTCGAGGGTCAGCTCAGCACCCTCCAGCAGGGTCCATGCGCGCACGCCAGCGCCCGCGGGTAGCGGGTAGTGTGCGTACAGGCCACTGATGGTTTTGGTCGCCAGGGTCAGGCGGCGTGCCAGAGACTCGGAGAGGGGCAGCTCGTCGGTGGTCAGCTCAACCAGACCGTCACGCTCACCGGTTTCACGCGCCTGAATAGCGGCAGAAACAACGGAGTCGGGGAAGTAGCCCAGCTGCTGCCAAGACCAAATCCAAGTACCGCGGTTCTCAGATTCAGTGCCCAGCAGATGCGGCTTGAGCGAGAGCGGGGGAGTGGTCTCAAAGTCCAGAGACTGGGAGGTGAAATCCACGTTCCACTCGGAGGTACCCACGAGCTCGGCGAGTCGAGCCTGGTACTCGGTGGAGATAAAGATCGATGCGTCGATAAGGTCCTGCAGAGAATTCGTCATGCTTCAAGATTATCAACCTTTTAGCGTTCACTATGCCGTGTATCCCCGGTTTTAGTGTGTGCTTTAGGCGTATTGGGCTCTAAGGCGCCTGTTTGAGCCGTATCCAAGAGCTCTGAGGGAGAGGTAGAGCATATATCTTTCGGCGTAAACTATCTGCGTGGAGTGCCCGTGTTCGTTAGAATCGAAGGGACGGCTTCTTCCGGCACCCTGTAAGCCGACACTACGACCGAACACGGATGCCTCCAGCCGCGCCGTATTCACACTCAAGGATGTATGAACTATGACTGAACCCCGCCTTGCCGAGACGAGTAGCCGCGCCGCGCGCATCCAGGATGCGCTGAACAACATTGGAAGCTGGCTGCTGGATGTCGTTAGTGTTGACTCCGGCTGGAGCGAAATGGTGCTGGACGTCAAACCTCTGGCAGGTCAGATTTTCGTGCGCGTGCGTGAATTCCGCAACGGTGAAGAGTTCATTGGCACCATCGGCCCGCTCAAGGACGGCTCACCCATTATTGCTGAGGTCCGTAAGCTACAGCGCGCCGCCTACGACGGTAACCGCGGCACCTGGTTTACCGCCTCCATCGTGGTTGCGGCTACCGGCTGGCCCAACCCGCAGTTCAGCGTGGGTGCTTCCTATAACCGTGACGACGAGCCTGCTAGCTGGAAGAACGAAGGCACTCTGACCGCAACCGACGTGCGTGAGCACCTGGCGGAGTTCCCCCGTGATGCTTCGCGTATCCCGGCATGGGCTCGTGAGCGTATGGAGGGCCGTGCCCGCCACTCTGCCGCTGCATCATTGTCTTCGAGCGAGCATGAGATTCCGAACCCCTACTTGGTTGCTGCTCTGGAGACCTTCCGCAACGACGTGCAGGAGCGAACCCTCATTAACGTGGTTCGTACGATGCTTGGTGGCGACGTTCTACTTGATGCGACCGGCTCCCTGCTGATTCCGTCTGAGACTGACCCGATGGGCCCCGAGTCGGTACTGGCCCACCAGGTCATTCGCATGCCCGAGACCGGCATGCAGGCGCTGTGCGTGTTCTCCTCCTCCGAGCACATTGGCAAGAGCTACGTGCGCCAGGAATCCGAGGGAGATGAGCTGATTCTGCGCGAACCGGCGATGAAGGTCTTCATTGACTTCCTCAGCAATGAGGCGCTGGACTTGATCGTGGTTGACCCCGGCACTGACCACGAGTGCTACATTGAGCGCGCTCAGGTGCACTGGATTGTCACTTCTCCCCGCAATGACGGCGCGAAAATGGCGCTTGTGCAGGACAATATGCAGATGCTGCTCGGCTCCCTGGTGTCCCCGGCATCCGTGCTGCTGGTGGGCGTTGACCCGGCTGATCCTTCGGGTACGTCTTTTGTGTTTGACCCGGATGAGAACGGTAACCCGAAGAGCCTGCTGGTATTCACCTCGCCCATTGAGATTGCGGCGCTGGACCCGCATATTGAGGTGCGTTCGGCGAATGCCCTGGATATTCTGCGTTACGCCCTGGAGATTGGCGCACCGAGCGTGAAGGTGAACGCAATTAACCCTTCCACCGTGTTGAGCGCGGCGCAGATTCGCGAGCTCCTCGATATTGTGGGTGAATAGGAAGCGGTCTTCGGCGCTTCTCCCGCTGGTGCTAGTGCATCCGCATAGTTCGTAAAACCCGTCACGTAAAATCGCCCGGAAGAGACACCCACACGGTGTTGTCTCTTTCGGGCGATTTTTGTGTTTGGAGAGGGTTGTAATCCTGCAAACGGGTTTAAAATATGGGGCCGGTGACTCCACCTTACTGAAAGTCACCGACCCCATAGTAGTAGCCAGCTGTGCGTCATGTTCTCGAATCTACAGGAGAACAGACGCTGCCGTATCTTATGAACCAGATGCGGCGGCTGCCACGGCCTCGCGAACGCGAG
>OBWU01000318.1_pt1 | contig 11778 bp, 8 predicted proteins | sample 1476551 | NCBI WGS metagenome assembly OBWU01 (sample SAMEA2580135, study PRJEB22360) | human gut metagenome | biome: human gut; feature: human-associated habitat; material: faeces | place: Denmark | collected 2008/2010
GCATGGAACGCGACGGCTACCCGGAAACCGCTCAGTCTGAAACTGCTCAGAATCAGGAGGTGAACTAGCATGGCAAAGCAGCTCCCCATCGAAAGCCCCGCCTACGTGGCACGCCGCATGTGGAACTACCTCGCAGCGCATAAGGGGCGAGCCCTCTACACCTTCGTCATCTACATGGTCAGCACCCTCATGGGTGCGGTGGTGCCCCTGCAGATTGGTGCCACCGTGGACGACGTGGTGGCGGGCAAGTTCTCCAGCTACCCGTGGCAGCCGATTCTGATTATCCTGGCGGCATTCATCGTGCAGGCGATAACCCTCATGGTCTCCTCGTACAGTGCGGCGCGACTGGGTGCGCTCGTCACCCGTGACGCCAACCAGGACACCCTCGACGGCACCCTCGACCTGGACGCACGCACCGTGGAAGAAGCCGGCAGCGGTGACCTGCTCACCCGCGTGACCGACGACCTGTCCTCGGCGGCGAAGTCCGTCAGTGAGGACCTGCTCGGCGCGATTTACGTGGTGCTGTACTTCATTATCTCCACGCTCTCCCTGGCGTTCGTGAGCCCGGCAATGGGCCTGATCATGCTACCCATGATTGCCGGTCTTGCCCTCATCATGTCGAAGATGCTACCGCTCATGGCGGCACGCAACCAGACCGCCCAGGAGCGCGTGAGCGACCTCAACAGCGTGCTGACCGAGAACATTCGCGGCACCTCCACGATCCGTGAGCTGGGCGTTCATACCGCCCGCGAAGACGCCTTCGCCGGTGAGAACAAGCGCCAGTTCGCCGCGCAGCTGGGCATGGTGCGCATCCGCCAGCTGTACTTCACCGTGGACGCTATCAACGCCTGGATCCCCACGATTCTGTGCATGCTCTGGGGTGCCGCCTGCGTGGCTCTCGGCTGGGCAAGCTGGGGTGCCGTAGCGACCGCCTCGGTCATGGTTTTCAGCCTGCGAATCCTCGCCGACATGCTGAACCATCACGTCAGTAGCCTGCGCATCATGCTCGTGAACATGGGTCGCGTGTTCGGTGTGGTCTCCTTGGCGAAGAAGCAGCGTGAGGCGCGTGCACAGCACCGCGCTGAAGCGTTCGCCGCCGTCTCGGATGAAGCCGTGAAGGACCCGCAGTACGCCATTGACTGCATCGACGTCTCCTACGGCTACTCGCCGGACGCCCTCGTTCTGGAAGGCATCAACCTGAAGATTCGCCGCGGCGAGGCGCTCGCCCTGGTGGGTCGTTCCGGTTCGGGTAAGACCACCCTGGCGCGTCTGATTGGTGGTTCGCTGACCGCCCTGGAGGGCACCATCACCGTGATGGGTCGCCCGGTTGGTCACGGCGACTTCCCGACCGATGCCGCCGCCGACGGCCGCCCGCGCCTGCTGGTCTGCACCCAGGAAGCGCACGTCTTCTTCGGTACCCTCGCCGATAACTTTACGGTGGTTGTGCCGGATGCAACCGTCGAGCAGATGGGTGAGGCACTGGACGCTGTCGGTGCCCGCTGGTGGCGCGACCTGCCGCAGGGCATGGACACCGTCGTCAGCGGCGCGGATTCGCCTCTGACCCGCGACCAGATTCAGCAGCTGGCGTTGGCACGTATCGTGCTTGCCGACCCACACGCCGTGATTCTGGACGAGTCCACCACCCAGCTGGAACTCGCGGACGCAACCGAATCCCTGCGCGCCGTGTTGGCGAACCGTGCAGTGCTGATTATTTCGCACGATGCGCGTATCGCCTCGCTGGCTGACCGTGCGGTCCTGCTGCACGAGGGCAGGATCATTGCGGAGGGTTCACCGGCAGAGATTTTCGCCCTCACCTAAGCTCTGGCCTAGCCCGGTGGATATGCCCGGCGATATGTCCGGCTGATAGTGCCCGGTACCGTCTAAAGCGGTGCCGGGCATTGCCTTTTAACGGGCGAGTTCTGGGGGGGGTGCTGAAGCCTGCGCTGGAAAACCTGAGCCGGAATGGTGGTGCAGTACCGCAATGCTCAAACGAAAATTTCGGAGAGATTCACTTGTCACCCGCAAAACTTTCAGCTACTGAGAATCGTTGTGATAACCTGGCAGAGCGATATGGGGTGCCTTGAGACGCCCGCGACCCGCTAACCCGCCCAACTGACCGCCCAACGAAGAGCTACGGCACAGCGAAGAGCTACGGCACAGGGGGCGCACAAAACGGCGTAAAAACACTCAAGGCTGAGAGAATCACCCATTGAACCTGCTCTAGTTCGAACTAGCGAAGGGATTATCGATAATGGCAGAGCAGCCTACCGCGCCCGCGTGCGCACCCACCACCCCCACCAACCCTGTACCCGGCGCGAGCGCCTCCGGAACCCCCCGGGCACCCCAGACAGCTCGGGTGCCGAGGATTCTCTCCATTGCGGGAACCGACCCCTCCGGCGGTGCAGGTATCCAGGCGGACCTCAAGTCCATTGCCGCATCCGGCGGTTACGGCATGTGCGTGACCACCTCATTGGTCGCCCAAAACACGTGCGGGGTTCGTGAAGTATTCACCCCGCCCCTGGAATTTTTGACCGCGCAGCTTGCCGCCGTTTTTGATGATGTCACGGTTGACGCCGTGAAAATCGGTATGCTCGGCGACGCAGACACGATCCGCACCGTCCGCACCTGGCTGAGCGAGCACCCCGTGCCCGTGGTCGTGCTCGACCCGGTCATGATTGCTTCTAGCGGTGACCGCCTGCTGCAGGCGGAAGCAGAGCAGGCGCTGCGCGACCTCGTGCCGCTCGTGAATGTGATTACCCCGAACATTCCGGAGCTCGCCGTGCTCTGCCAGAAGGAACCCGCCCAGACTTTCGATGAGGCGCATGAGCAGGCGGCGAACCTTGCGGCGGCGACCGGAACCACCGTGATTGTGAAGGGCGGCCACCTGTGCGGTCAGGACGCCGGTAACACCGCGGTCTTCCCGGACGGCACCTGCGCGCACGTGCGCACCCCGCGTCTGGACAGCCGCAATACGCACGGCACCGGATGCTCCCTGTCCTCCTCGCTGGCAACCCGCCTGGGTGTGGAACTGCTGCAGCACGCCGAGGCCGCAGAATCTTCTGAGGGTGAGAAGAACACCCTGACCAGCGAAGACACCCACCGCGCCCTGCAGTGGAGCACCCGCTGGCTCCACGAATCCATTGCCGCAGGTGCCGGTCTGCAAGTTGGCTCCGGTGAGGGCCACGGCCCGGTGGACCACGCCGCCCGTGCCCGCCGCCTGGAGGCTGCCGCCTGCTCGCCACCACCGACTCTGAGGGCAATACTCTGGACGGCACCAGTCCGGAACGTCTGCTGCCGGTCAGCCCCGTACCCGCCGGTGAAGCCGTCGTAAAGCCCGCCGGTCCCTGGACTGCCGCCCTCTGGGCAGCCGGTGGCGAAACCTGGCACCAGATCCTGGACCTGCCCTTCGTGCGTGCCCTCGGTGACGGAACCCTCGACGAGGACCTGTTCGCCTTCTACCTGGACCAGGACGCCCTCTACCTGCGTGATTATTCGCGTGCGCTCGCGACTCTCTCGGCGCGTGCTGACACCGCTGAGGCGCAGGTGCACTGGGCCGCCGGTGCGCATGAGGCGATTGCCGCCGAATCGCAGCTACACGAGGGCTGGCTGGCGAACCGTGCGCGTCTGGGTGGACCCTCGCCGATTACGATGGGATACACGAATTTTCTGCGCGCCTCCGCTGCCGGTGATGATTACGTGGTCGGTGCCGCGGCGATCCTGCCCTGCTACTGGCTGTACGAAGAGGTGGGCGCTGTGCTCTCCTCGCAGAATCACGCGGACCACCCGTACGCGGAGTGGTTGAGCATGTACGGTGGCGAAGAGTTCGCCGCAGAGGTGACGCGTAGCCTCGCGGAGGTGGAGCGTGCGTTTGAGGCTGCTTCACCGGCCCAGCGTGTGCGTGCGGCGCGGGCGTACCTGTCGGCGTGCGTGTACGAGCGTGAGTTCTTTGATCAGGCGCACCGAGCATTGCGTTAGTTCGCCGGGCGCTGCGCTAGATGATAGGCGCCGGTTTTTGGGCTGAATACCGCCCCGGCATGGCGTGAGATGGGTGATTGATGCTTCACTCAAGCTACCGCCGGTTCGGGGGTTGTGCCGGTTATGCTTAAGGCGTCGGTGAAAACCGTTAGCGGCAGGATTCCGGCCCTCACCCAACTGGCTGATGTACCTGCCGCGCCCGCACCTCTACGGCGTGTAACCGACCAGTTTGGCCCGTCGCAACCACCTCATCCAACCCCCGCGGCGGGCCAAACGCCTTCCTTCTAGCTTTCGCGAAGAATGTTCGGCATAGAAATATCCCGTGCAGATACTCTCATCTGCACGGGATATTTCTATATGTCTAACCGTTGCGAATCAGCCGCCGCGACTAGTGCATCAGGGAAGGGGAGCTGGGCTAGCTCTGAGTCGCCGGGTTTAGTTCTGACCAGCCGAACCTAGTTCTGATTTATTGAGCTGAGCTCTGAGCCTCAGCTTCGTTCTCCGCATCTTCATTTTTCTCGGCCCGGAACCCCACCCAGAACGCTGCAGCTGCCAAACACCCGACAAACCACAGAGAGATACTACCTACCAGCTGATCTAGGAGAGCCATCGCAATCACACCGGCGACAAATCCCCCGACCACCAGGGAGTAATCTAAAGCCGTCATCAGAGCACGTCTGCGGGTGCGGCGTCCTTCGTCCTCAGGCAGGGCGGGGGAGATATCCGCTGACGGGTGACGAGCCTCAACACGCCTTCTAACAACACGCTCCCTCCGGGTGCTGCAAGCATTAGCTATAGCACGGGTATAGAGGGCGCCGGCCGTGTACCAGGCGCTTAACATTTTGCGCCAATTTCCGCTGGTCATAAACAGGGAAAAGGGGTTCTCACCAATACGGGTGTCTGCAAGTGCATGAATGAGCAGGCCAATAGTGAACGCTAACGCCCCCACCTGAACCCCGTGCTCGCTCACCCGGTGAATCAGAGGAGTCACAAAACAGACGAGGAGGAAGGGCACCAGAGTAAAAATACGCCAGTGTTTCAGGTGTGCCCTCTGCCCCAAAAGATCGTGCAGAAGATGACCGCCCAGGTACCCCAGGCTAAAGAAAATCACTGAGAGCCAACGCAGGTGAATAGAGTGCTGCGAACTGTGACTCATATCAGCAATGAGAAGGATAAAATTACCGGTCTGAGTGGCAACCAAAGCTTTGTAATGAATATGAGAGAAAACATCTACCGCTCCACCCAGGGATGCTAAGAGAAGCGCCATAATCCGCCCATAGCGGCGCGGAGTTGGAATCCTGGAAAGAAAAAGTGCAAAGCGGGTAGTCATCGTGGTCCTTGGTGGTGAAAAAGATCCGGGCATGCAAAAACCTCGAGCACCTATGGTACTCGAGGTTTTTACGATAGGCACGTAGGTGCCTCAGAAGATGCAAGGTCTACAGTCTACTTGCTCTCGCCCTTGAGCGCCCCCACGAGCGGACCAATCACGTCCATGGGCAGCGGGAAGACCACGGTCGAGTTCTGGTCGGCGCCCAGCTCCAGCAGGGTCTGCAGGTAACGCAGCTGCAAGGAGGCGGGGGACTGGCTCAGAATATCGGACGCTTCCTTCAGCTCGCTCGAAGCCTCCAGCTCACCGCGTGCCGAAATGATCTTTGCGCGGCGCTCACGCTCAGCCTCAGCCTCGCGAGCCATGGCGCGCTGCATAGCCTCGGGAATCTCAACGTCCTTGATTTCGACGAGCTCCACCTGAATACCCCACGGCTCGGTGCGGGAACCGATGATGGAACGCAGGTCCTCGTTCAGGTCCTCGCGGTGTGCGAGCAGGGTGTCCAGGTCAACGCGACCGAGCAGGGAACGCAGGGTGGTCTGCGCGATCTGGCTGGTGGCAATCGGGTAGTTCTCAACCTCAAGCACCGCGTTCTTGGCGTTGGTCACGCGGAAGAGGACCACGGCGTTCACGCGGGCGGGAACGTTGTCCTTGGTGATAACTTCCTGCGGGGGAATGGTCAGGGTGATGACACGCATATCAACGCGCTGCAGGGAGTCAACGAGGGGGAAGACGACGTTCAGGCCGGGCTTCAGCTCCGAACGCAGGTGACCGAAGCGGAAAGAGATGCCACGCTCGTATTCGGGGATGACGCGGAACATACGAATCAGAATAAAAAGAACAATGACGGCAACTGGGATGAGGATAGTTGCCAGAGTGACGGGATCCATGGTTTTCCTTCACAAATATTGGGGGAGGACGGTATGTGTGCCCACCTGCCCGCGCCTCGTACGGTGCAGGTAGTAGGGGGTGCCCGGTAACCGGGCTGTGTGTGGGGGAGTTTAGGGAGGGGAATTTTCCGTCCCGGCGTACATCGCGGCGGTCGGTGCTTTAGCGGCACCCCGCATGGAAAACTCAAAAGAGGAATAAAAGAGAATTCCATGCAGGGTGGCCGCAGAAGCTAACAGACGGGACCAATCGACCGGTCAGCCGCCGGAACGGAAAAACTTGTGCAGCGCTACTTCTTCGCCATCTGCTCTGCCAGCTTTTCAGCAGCCTCAACCTCAGCCAGGTTCTGCTCCTGCAGGACCTCGTTCGTGGTCTTGTGCAGTCGCTTAACCGAGGTGCCGGTGCCGCTCCATGCGGGGCGGTCCGGGTCGAGGGCAGAGGTACGAACCGGCAGGGTTGCATCCGCAATCATCTGCTTGCGGGTCTGCTCGGTACGGCGCTTACGCTCATTCGACACGCCACCCCACTTCGCCGCGAAACGGTCCATCTTCACGTTCACCGATTCGTCAGCGGTGGATGCGTGAATATGCTTCGGATCGTTCTCGAAGTTCGCGGGGGAACGCATGAGCTTCACAGCCAGCGGGTAGGTCAGCGACAGGCAGACCACCGCGGCGGCACCCTCCACCAGAAGCTCCAGCGGGGAGTGCCAGACGATGGCGGCACCAATCAGGATGACCACACCCAGCAGCGACACGGCAACCGCGAGCCCGCGGTGGAAACGACCCGACTCGGAGTAGGGCCATTCATCCACTTCGCGGGTGAGCTCGCGACCGTTCGCCGAGACGGTGCAGCTGTCCTTAATCGGGCAGGTGTTGCACACGCTGGGCTTGGCGCGGTAACGCATCACTCGGTTGTCCGAGTCGAATGCGGTCGCCCACAGCCACTGGTCTTCGGGGCAGAGCCACGCGTCGCTCTCTTGGTGGTAGGTGAACCCGAAGGTTCGCGCCGCCACCATGCGCTGGCTGGTGCGCTTGGCGAGAATATCGAAGCCCCAACCCACGGCGACCAGGCCGAGCTCACCCGCCCAGGCCGAGCGCGTACACGCAGGCCAGCCACACGAGGAAAGAAACTCCAGCAATCTGCTCAGGCATGGTTAGCCTCGACGATCGCTACGGTAGGGGCTGGTCTGCTCGGGCAGCTCCTCGGCAGCCTTAGCGCCGGCGAACTCTGCGATGCGAGCGTCCTCAACCACCTCGTACAGCGGCGGTTCGGGCAGCTCCAGGACGGTTTCCTTAGCGTTCTTGGAGAAGATCTCCTTGATACCCAGCAGTGCCAGCTTAATCAGCGGGATAATGCCGACCAGGAAGATGACGTCACCGGGCATACGCATCCAACCCATCACGGCGGAAGCACCGTCGTGAATGAACGCGAAGGAACGAGCCTCGTAGTAGCCTTCACCCACGGACTTGTACAGCTGAGCAATACCCAGCGGCAGCAGCGAGATGAAGGACATCCACAGCAGACCAATGTTCAGGGTCCAGAAGGAGAACTTCAGACCCTTCTCAGACCACTTGTCCTCAGGGATCAGGTAGCGCAGACCAAACACCGCGAACGCGATCGCGAGCATACCGTACACACCCATCATGGATGCGTGTGCGTGGTTTGCGGTCAGTGCCGTACCAATCTCGAAGTAGGACACGATAGGCAGGTTAATCAGGAAGCCGAACACACCTGCGCCGAGGAAGTTCCAGAAGCCCACAGCAATCAGGAACATCACAGCCCAACGGTGCGGGAAAGGCTTGGTGCGGTTGGAGTACTGGCGAGCACCCAGCTGCATGAAGCCCCACGCCTCAACGGTCAGGAAGGTCAGCGGGATAACCTCAGCAGCCGAGAAGAACGCACCGAATGCCATCTGCTCGGAGGGGGTACCGACGAAGTAGGTGTGGTGCAGAGTACCGATCACACCACCGGCGGAGTAGAGCACGGCGTCCATCATGATGATGGAGATCGCGATGCGCTCGCGGACCACACCGAGCAGCACGAAGATGTACGCCACCATGACGGTGGTGAACAGTTCGAGGAAGTCCTCCACCCAGAGGTGAACCACCCAGAATCGCCAGAATTCGGCGACGGTCACGTGAGTACGCTGACCTGCGAGCAGGCCGACCGCGTAGAACATGGGGATGGCGAGGCCGGAGAAGAGGAACAGCCACGGCAGGGAGGTCTTCTTCGAGCCCTTCAGGCGAGCGGAGAGGGTACGCCAGACGATGACAATCCAGATGAACATACCCGCGGTGAGCAGGATCTGGAAGAATCGCGGCAGGTCCAGGAACTCCCACTGCTGCGAGAAGAAGCCGGTGAATTCCTTGGGGATGAGGCCCTTCTGAGAGAACCATTCGTTCAGCAGCGAGCCGAGGACCACGAAGACCACGGCGCCGATGAGAACATAGGTGAGCAGACCCTGCTTCTTGGGTTCGCGGCGGGTAATCAGTGGGGCGATGAAGATACCGCCCGCCAGGAACGCGCCTGCGGTCCAGAAGAGGGAGAGCTGAAGGTGCCAGGTTCGGGATACCGTGTAGGGCAGCAACTGGCCCATGTCGATACCGAAGAATCCGGTGAGTTCTTCACGGTAGTGCTCGGTGAGCGCACCCACCAGAGCCTGCAGCAGGAACAGCACCAGGATCGTTGCGAAGAGCAGGCAGGCTGCCTTCTGCGAGGGGGTCAGGCGAACTTCGTCGGGCTGACGGAAGTCGAGGACGGGCGCCTCTTCCGCGTGCCAGCCGATAGCGCGGGACCAGCGGCCGTAGATAGCGAACATCAGACCGGTACCACCGATGAGGGCAATCAGGGAGAGTGCCGACCAGACCATCAGATCCGCGGTGGGCTTGTTGTCCACGTTGGGTTCGGAGGGCCAGTTGTTGGTGTAGGAGTAGGGCTGGTCGGGGCGGTCTGCCGCCGATGCCCATGCGGTCCAGCCGAAGAATGCGACGATGTCGTGCAGTTCTTCGTCGTTCTTAATGGCGTTGGGGAACAGGCCCTGCGAGGTGTCACCCTTCATCAGGGTTTCGCGGTAGTGCTTGAGCATGAGCTGGTAGCCCTTGGTCTCACCAGCGGACCAGGTGATGGTCTTAGTCTGCTCGTCGTACTTGTTCTCCTTGCGCCACTCGTTCTTGACGAGTTCGCGGGGGTCCTGCTTGCCCTGTTCGCGGTACTCCTTGACGGCGGCATCGGTGGTCAGGCGCAGGTATTCTGCAGTGTAGTCGGGGCCGAGGTAGGCACCGTGGCCGAGGACGGATCCGTACTGCTGCAGGCCGCGTCCCTGGAACAGTTCCTGACCGTGCAGGATCTGTTCTTGGGTTGCGATAGTTTTGCCGTCGTTGCCGACGATTTTATCGGGGAGCGGCATGGAGAGTGCGTAGGTGCGCATTGCAAGGACTGCCATGATGGTGAAGCCCAGGAGCATCACAAACGCAACAGCCTGTACCCAGCCTTTTCCGGCATAGGCACCGACCGTGTCTGAGCGGCGGGCAATCTTTGCTGCCTGCGCACGCGAGACGGGTTTTGTAGCCATAGTGTATGTCTCCAGTGTGCGTGGAATTTGTAGGTGGAGTGGTCCCGACGCACATCCGCTGGAGGGGCGGCTCACTATGTTCAGGGTGAATCGTCCTTGAGGGAGGTGCGACAGCCCACCCTGCTCTCATTTTTGCATATTAAATGCGCATTTACGAAACTTTGCTGACGTAGCGTCATAATGTGACACGGCTATTTGGTGGGGAAATCAGTAATCATAAGGCGGAAAACCTGAAATATTACGTTGAGGTTGAACCCTTAGCTTCCGCGCTACCTCCCCGCCTGTAACGGGGGAGGAGGCACCGGGGTGGAAGTTGTGCAGGTTCCCTCTATCGGGGGTTCTACTCGGCTCCTACTTGAGCTCCTGCTGGGGTTCTCGCTGAAGTCGTTGGAGGGAGGCGCATCCCAGCATGTGGAAGGGGAGCGCGGCACCCCTCACGTGCCTACACTCGGGTGTGGAATAATAAAACCCGACGCTACTAAACACAGTACAAATTTTTTGCGGCACAGGTTACCGCAGTACAGATTTTGTGCTCTTTGGCGGCGTATATTCAGAAGGGGCCACTCACCCCGCATCCACGGCGGACCGCCGCCACAGCCCGCAATCTATCGGCACCTCAGGAGAGTTCACGTGCTTCTCTACAAATCCACCCAGAAAGCAGTCACCGGAATCCTGCGCACCGTCTTCCGTGCCCGCGTGACCGGACTCGAAAACTTCCCCGCCGCCGGCCCGGTGATTGTCGCCTCCAACCACCTGTCCTTCCTGGACTCCATCATTATTTCTGCCATGATGCCGCGCCGCGTGGCGTTTCTCGCCAAGGCTGAGTACGTGAACACCCCCGGTCCGCGCGGCAAGATGATGAAGGCGTTCTTTGAAGCCGTGGATATCATTCCCGTGAACCGCTCTGACCGTTCCGAATCGCTCAAGGCGCTCGACATTGCCCTGGAGAAGCTGCAGGAAGGCAAGGTCTTCGGTATTTACCCCGAGGGCACCCGCTCCCGCGACGGCTACCTGTACCGCGGCAAGATTGGTGTGGCGTGGCTGGCGCACATGACTGGTGCGCCCGTGGTTCCGGTCGGTCTGATTGGTACTGACCGCCTGCAGAAGCCCGGTTCGAACATGATTTACCCGCGCCGCTTCACGATTCGTGTGGGCAAGCCGCTCTACTTTGAGAAGATCGGCGAGAAGATGACCGGCAAGCAGCGCCGCGTCACCACCGACACGATCATGGATGAGATTGCTCAGCTGTCCGGTCAGGCGCGAAAGCACGAATATAACGTTTCGCCCTCAGCCGCACGTGACGCAGGCTAGGGCACGCGCCGCTTATACCGCGTAGACTTAAACCGCGCATTCACGCACTGACCCCCGCGCTTTGGGGGAGATGGGTGCAGGATGCGCGGTTTGTCGTATGCGCGAGCCTGAGATGCCCCCGGTAGCCCAGCAGCGGCAACCCCGCAGATAGCCCAGTAGAAAGCCCAGCAGAGCGAGGAGAAAGTACCCATGGCAGAGCCTTCCAGCTACCGCCCCGCCTCCGGCGAAATCCCCACCGACCCGGGCGTTTACCGTTTCCGCGATGTCGACGGCCGCGTCATCTACGTGGGCAAGGCGAAGAACCTGCGCAACCGCCTCAACAGCTATTTTGCGTCGCCGCAGACGCTGAGCCCGAAGACCTACGCGATGGTGCATACGGCGGCGAGCGTTGAGTGGACCGTGGTGGCGAGCGAGATGGAATCGCTGCAGCTCGAATACACCTGGATTAAGGAGTTTTCGCCGCGCTTCAACATTGCGTTCCGTGACGATAAGTCGTACCCGTACCTGGCGATTACCGTCAATGACGTGTACCCGCGCGCCATGGTGACCCGCGGCGAGCGCCGTAAGGGCGTGCGCTATTTTGGTCCGTATTCACAGGCGTGGGCGATTCGTGAAACCCTGGATGCGCTGCTGCGCGTCTTCCCGGTGCGCACCTGCACGAACGGCGTGTTTAACCGCGCGAAGAATAGTGGCCGCACCACGGCGT
>OBWU01000322.1_pt1 | contig 11525 bp, 8 predicted proteins | sample 1476551 | NCBI WGS metagenome assembly OBWU01 (sample SAMEA2580135, study PRJEB22360) | human gut metagenome | biome: human gut; feature: human-associated habitat; material: faeces | place: Denmark | collected 2008/2010
TTGACGTAACTTCAATGGAAAAAGGTCAAGACTGGGTTATCACTGCTGAAGTCGTTACAAAACCTGAAGTAAAATTGGGTGACTATAAAAACCTTGAAGTATCAGTAGATGTTGAAAAAGAAGTAACTGACGCTGACGTTGAAGAGCGTATCGAACGCGAACGCAACAACTTGGCTGAATTGGTTATAAAGGAAGCTGCTGCTGAAAACGGCGACACTGTTGTTATCGACTTTGTTGGTTCTATTGACGGTGTTGAATTTGATGGCGGAAAAGGTGAAAACTTCTCACTTGGACTTGGTTCAGGTCAATTCATCCCTGGTTTCGAAGACCAATTGGTAGGTCACTCAGCTGGTGAAACTGTTGATGTTATCGTAACATTCCCAGAAGACTACCAAGCAGAAGACCTTGCAGGTAAAGAAGCTAAATTCGTAACAACTATCCACGAAGTAAAAGCAAAAGAAGTTCCAGCTCTTGACGATGAACTTGCAAAAGATATCGACGAAGAAGTGGAAACTCTTGACGAATTGAAAGAAAAATACCGCAAAGAATTGACTGCTGCGAAAGAAGAAGCATACAAAGATGCCGTTGAAGGTGCAGCAATTGATAAAGCTGTAGAAAACGCTGAAATCGTAGAACTTCCAGAAGAAATGATCCACGAAGAAGTTCACCGTTCAGTAAATGAATTCCTTGGAAACTTGCAACGTCAAGGTATCAACCCTGACATGTACTTCCAAATCACTGGAACTACTCAAGAAGACCTTCACAAACAATACGAGGGAGAAGCTGAGTCACGTACGAAGACTAACCTTGTTATCGAAGCAGTTGCGAAAGCTGAAGGATTTGACGCTTCAGAAGAAGAAATCCAAAAAGAAATCGAGCAATTGGCGGCAGACTACAACATGGAAGTGGCACAAGTACAAAGCTTGCTTTCAGCTGATATGTTGAAACATGATATCACAATCAAAAAAGCTGTTGAATTGATCACAAGCACAGCAACAGTTAAATAATCTTAATAAACAAAAATCCCACCTGAATTGGTGGGTTTTCTTATGCACTATTTTCCAAAAATCTCTTTGAGGTCTGCATCTGTAATCCCAATCATGGCGGGGATGCTATCCCAGTTTTCTTCGGTTAGGATGTAGGATTGTTCAGAGGTACTTGATGTTGCAGTTTCAGAGACAGCTGGTTTATTATCTTCGACATTTTCCAATAGATCACTGAAGCGTTCAATCAGATAGGTTTTTCGGGCAGTTCCGATGTGCTGGGTAGCATAGTCGAAAGCCTGTAATTCGCCTAGTAAGATGAGTTTGCTTTTGGCACGTGTAATGGCTGTGTAGATGAGATTGCGCTCCAGCATACGCCTACTAGCACTAGTGATAGGTAGGATGACAACAGGGAACTCACTTCCCTGAGACTTATGGATACTCATGGCATAGGCCAAACGAATCTTGTACCATTCGTTACGTGGGTAAGAAACCTCATTGCCATCAAAATCAATGACAATCTCGTCTTGTTTAGACTCGGTGTATTTACCAGGAATCAGGTCTGTGATAGCTCCTAAATCTCCATTAAAGACATTGATTTCAGCATCGTTGACCAGGTGAATGACCTTGTCGCCCTTACGATAGTGGCACTGGGGAGCTTCAAAACTAAGTTGGTCTTTTTGTGGTGGGTTAAGGAGGTCTTGCATGAGCTGGTTGATAGCATCAATTCCTGCAGTCCCTCGGTACATGGGCGCCAGAACTTGGATATCACGGGCAGGGATACCGCTTCTGAGGGCAGCGCCTAAGATTTTTTCAATCGTAGCAGGAATATGTCCGCCAGCAATTTCAAAGTAGGAACGGTCTGCTTTTTTCTGGGTAAAGTCAGCTGGCAGGATACCCTGTCGAATCTGGCTAGCTAGGGTAACGATAGTTGATTCTTCACTTTGTCGGTAAATTTTTTCCAAGCGAGTCTGAGGAATCAAGGGAATATGAAGTAGATCCGCTAGAACCTGTCCAGGGCTGACAGACGGTAGCTGATCGCTATCTCCCACGATGAGGATTTTACTGTTAGAAGAGATGTTGGAGAAGAGTTGATTAGCCAGCCAAGTATCCACCATGGAGAATTCATCCACGATGATAAAATCAGCATCCAGATAATCTTCCAAATGACTGGTATCATCGTCGCCTGTCATTCCTAAGTGGCGGTGTATGGTCGCGCTAGGCAAGCCTGTTAATTCGTTCATGCGTCGAGCTGCTCGTCCAGTTGGAGCGGCAAGAAGAATTGGCAGGTTGCTTTTTTTCCTGAGGTCAAGTCCTTCTAAAAGGGCGTAAACAGCGATGATCCCATTGATAACAGTTGTCTTACCAGTACCGGGCCCACCTGTCAGGATAAAGACCTTGTTCTGGATAGCGTCGCAGATAGCTTGTTTTTGAATGCTATCATACTCAATCTCCAGATCTTCTTCGACAGTAGCGATATGTTTTTGAATGGTTTCTAAATCCTGGCTCTTCTGTTTTCCTTTTTCAAGGATACGAACCAAGTGACTGCGGATGCCTTCCTCAGCGAAAAAGAGGCTGTTGTCAAAAATTTTGGTATCAATCTGCTGAACCTTGTCTTCTTCGATCAGGTAGGAGAGCTCTTGAGCCACTTGGCTGGGATCCAGTTCTACGGGGCGGGAAGACTCAAGGAGAGTAAGGGTTTGTTCTAGCAGATTTCGTGCTTCAACATAGGTATCCCCTGTTTCCATACAGGCCTGAAAAAGACTGTGAACTAGACCGGCTCGGAAGCGTTCAGGAGCCTGACTTTCTATGCCAAGTTCTTCCGCTAATTGGTCAGCAATAGTAAATCCCAAACCCTTGATATCCTCGACCAGCTGGTAGGGATAATTTTCAACAACATCAAGGGTTTCTTCCTTGTAAAAATCTTGAATCTGGAAGGCTAGTTTGTTGGGAATGCCGTAGTTGGCAAGTTTGGCCAAAACCATCTCGGTTCCGTAGTTGAGACGGAGAGTGGAGACGAAAGCCTCGCGATTTTTGGCAGAGAGTCCTGCGATACCTTCTAACTTTTCTGGGTGTTGCAGAATTTCGTCAATGGTATTTTCGCCATAGGTATTCACTATTTTCTGAGCTGTCTTGAGACCAATTCCCTTGAAATGGCTACTTGAAAAGTACTTGACCAAGCCCTTGCTAGTTGGTTTTGCGCGTTCATAACGACTGATTTGCAGTTGCTCCCCATACTTGGAGTGCTGGACAATTTGTCCCCAAAAAGTATAGTCTTCTCCCTCAATCACATCAGCCATGGTGCCCGTGACAATGATTTCAAAATCATCAAAATCCTCTGCGTCCGTATCGTCGATTTCTAGGAGGAGGATACGATAAAAATTGCTGGGATTTTCAAAAATAATCCGTTCAATGGTTCCTGAAAAATAAACTTCCATAAAATTCCTTTGCATGAATAGGTGAGAGTTGGGGGGTATTATAGTCAATAAATAATCATCTTCTCACGATAGAAGAAGAGGCTGAGATTGGTGATTCTCGGCCTCTTAGGTCTCTTAAAATGTTCCGATACGGGTGATTGGCCAGAAGCGGAATTTAGCTTCCCCTGTGATATCTTTTGCTTTAAAAGTACCTACGTGGCGGCTGTCGCTTGAAACCAAGCGGTCGTCTCCGAGGAGAAGGTATTCTCCTTCTGGGACAGTAAAGCTAAAGTTGGTATTGTAGTTGACATCAACTGTGAAGGCTTGGGCTTTTTCAGCAATACTTCTAAAGAAGGTTCCTTTATTTCCTTCAAAGCCCTTGCCTGAGTAGGTGCTTTGGAGTTTGTCATCCTTGAAGCGTTTGATATAGTCAGCTAGGTAAGGTTCATCTGTCTCTTTGTCATTGATGTAAAGTTTATCATTTTCGTAACGGATGGTATCGCCAGGCATTCCGATAACACGTTTGACAATGTCCTTATTGCCATCTTCCTCATGGGCAACCACGATATCAAAACGGTCAATAGGGAGGTGTTTGACAACAAAGAGGATTTCGCCATCCGCTAGGGTAGGATCCATGGAATGCCCTTCTACGCGGACATTGCTCCAAAAAAAGATACGACTTAAAGCTAGTAATGACAGAATTAGGAGGAACAATCCCCACTCTTTTAAGAAATTTTTAAATGAATTCATAACTTACCTTTCTAAGCGTTTTTTCGCTTTTTCAGTATTTTTAAAGTGCAGTTTGGCGCAGAAGTTGAGTCCCTGCATACCATAGGCTTGTATAATCTGGCTAGCCACCTTGTCAGAAGCCGTTCCAGCTCCACTTGGAAGTTGATAGCCCAGCTCTCGTCCAAGATTTTCAAGATTTTCTAGAAAGAGATCACGCGCAATGATAGAAGAAACTGCGACAGCCAAGTATTTGCCCTCAGCCTTTTCTTCTAAGCTGATAGGATTGCTGAAACGATTGGCCTCTTGTGCCAAGTACTTGTCATAATTTTTAGCACTGGTAAAGGCATCAATCACAATTTTCTCAGGCTGAAGCCCTTTTTGAAGGAGGAGATAGATAGCCTGATTATGGAGGGCAACCTTAACCGAAACAGCATTGTAGCGGTCTCCAATGACTTCGTTGTACTTGCTTGGTGAGAGAAGCAGTGCCTGATGCTGGATTTTTTCCTTGAGAATAGGAGCAAGCTGACGAATTTTTTGGTCCGTCAGAGTCTTAGAATCTCCCACACCGAGTTTTCGCAAGAAGTCATGCTGGTCAGGTGTGACAAAAGAAGCCACAACTGCAAGTCCACCAAAGTAGGAACCATTTCCCACCTCATCTGTCCCAATCAAAGGTAGATTTTGTCCGCTGGTTTGCTCTACAACTTGATAGCCAAAGAAACTAGCGTATTTCTCAGCCCCTTCACCCTGAAGTAAGACCTTTCCAGAAGTATAGATAGAAGCCGTTGCCTGAGGTAGTTTCAAAAAGTAGCGGATATAGGGATTCTTACTAGGAGCCAGACTGCTTTGATAGTGTTCAAGAAAAGCCTGAATCTCCTTTTCACTTGGTGTGAGTGTTATACTTGCCATAGTTTCTATTGTACCACAAAAGCAGGCAAATTTGTAAAAACTGACAAAGTTAGCGAATTTTGGTATAATATCGTGAGGTGAATTTTATGGCAAATCTAAATCGATTCAAATTTACATTCGGGAAAAAATCAGTAACCTTGATAACCGAGCATGATAACCTCTTTATGGAGGAAATCGCTAAGGTTGCGACAGAAAAATATCAAGCAATTAAAGAACAAATGCCTAGTGCAGATGATGAAACAATCGCTCTTTTGTTGGCAGTCAACTGTTTGTCAACTCAACTCAGCCGTGAGATTGAATTTGACGATAAGGAGCAAGAATTAGAAGAACTCCGTCACAAACTTGTGACTTGTAAGCAAGAGCAAAGCAAGATTGAGGATTCCTTATGATTTCACTCCTTCTTCTTTTGGTCTTGGCTTGGGGATTTTATATCGGCTATCGGAGAGGCCTGCTCTTACAAGTTTATTACCTGATTTCAGCCATGGCTTCGGCTTTTGTGGCTGGCCAGTTTTACAAGGGGCTTGGAGAACAATTCCATTTACTGCTCCCTTATGCAAATCCGCAGGAAGGTCAGGGAACTTTCTTCTTCCCATCGGATCAACTCTTTCAGTTGGATAAGGTCTTTTACGCAGGTATTGGCTACTTGCTTGTATTTGGGATTGTCTATAGCATCGGTCGTTTGCTTGGTCTCCTGTTACACTTACTTCCTAGTAAAAAACTGGGTGGCAAGTTGTTCCAAGTTTCAGCAGGTATCTTGTCTATGTTGGTGACCTTATTTGTCTTGCAAATGACCTTGACCATCTTGGCGACCATTCCCATGGCAGCTATACAAAATCCTCTTGAAAAGAGTATCGTCGCAAAACACATCATCCAGAGCATACCAGTAACAACCAGTTGGCTCAAACAAATCTGGGTGACAAATTTAATCGGATAAAAAGGGCAGGAGTTTTCCTAGCCCTTTGTTTACAGATTGACTCGAATCTATCAGAATGTTAAAAGCTACCATACCTAGACATTCAAAGACAAGGAAATAAAGATGAATAAGAAAATATTAGAAACATTAGAGTTCAATAAGGTCAAGGCTTTGTTTGAACCCCATTTGTTGACTGAGCAGGGCTTGGAGCAATTGAGACAGTTGGCTCCGACTGCCAAAGCAGATAAAATCAAACAGGCTTTTGCTGAGATGAAGGAAATGCAGGCTCTCTTTGTCGAGCAACCGCATTTTACTATTCTTGCAACCAAGGAAATCGCAGGAGTTTGCAAGCGTTTGGAGATGGGAGCAGACCTTAATATTGAGGAGTTCCTACTCTTGAAGCGCGTACTTCTTGCTAGCCGAGAACTGCAAAGTTTTTATGCCAATCTGGAAAATGTCAGCTTGGAAGAATTAGCCCTTTGGTTTGAGAAATTACATGATTTTCCGCAGTTACAAGGAAATCTTCAAGCTTTTAATGATGCAGGTTTCATTGAAAATTTTGCCAGTGAAGAATTGGCGCGCATCCGTAGAAAAATCCATGATAGCGAGAGTCAGGTACGCGATGTCTTGCAAGATTTGCTCAAGCAAAAAGCGCAGATGTTGACAGAAGGGATTGTTGCCAGCAGAAATGGCCGTCAGGTTTTACCAGTCAAAAACACCTACCGCAATAAGATTGCTGGTGTCGTTCATGATATTTCTGCTAGTGGAAATACCGTCTATATCGAACCCCGTGAGGTGGTCAAACTGAGCGAAGAAATTGCCAGTTTGCGAGCAGATGAGCGCTATGAAATGCTTCGCATTCTCCAAGAAATTTCTGAACGTGTCCGACCTCATGCGGCTGAGATTGCCAATGATGCTTGGATTATCGGCCATTTGGATTTGATTCGTGCCAAGGTTCGTTTTATCCAAGAAAGGCAAGCAGTTGTTCCTCAGCTGTCAGAAAATCAAGAGATTCAACTGCTCCATGTCTGCCATCCTTTGGTCAAAAATGCCGTCGCAAATGATGTCCATTTTGGCCAAGATTTAACAGCCATTGTCATTACAGGTCCCAATACAGGTGGTAAGACCATCATGCTCAAGACTCTGGGCTTGACGCAGGTTATGGCCCAGTCTGGTTTGCCGATTTTAGCAGATAAGGGAAGTCGTGTTGGTATTTTTGAAGAAATTTTTGCTGATATTGGCGATGAGCAGTCTATTGAGCAGAGCTTGTCTACCTTCTCTAGCCACATGACCAATATCGTGGATATTCTTGGCAAGGTCAACCAACATTCCCTCTTACTCTTGGACGAGTTGGGGGCTGGTACAGACCCTCAAGAAGGAGCTGCCCTTGCTATGGCTATTTTGGAGGACCTTCGTCTGCGTCAAGTTAAGACCATGGCGACCACCCACTATCCAGAACTCAAGGCTTACGGTATTGAGACAGCTTTTGTCCAAAATGCCAGTATGGAGTTTGATACTGCAACTCTTCGCCCGACTTATCGCTTTATGCAGGGCGTTCCTGGCCGAAGCAATGCCTTTGAAATTGCTAAACGTCTAGGTCTATCTGAAGTTATCGTAGGGGATGCCAGTCAGCAGGTCGATCAAGACAATGATGTCAACCGAATTATTGAACAACTGGAAGAGCAGACGCTAGAGAGTCGCAAACGCTTGGACAATATCCGTGAGGTGGAGCAAGAAAATCTCAAGATGAACCGTGCTCTCAAAAAGCTCTACAACGAGCTCAATCGTGAAAAGGAAACCGAGCTTAATAAGGCGCGTGAACAGGCTGCTGAGATTGTGGACATGGCCCTAAGTGAGAGTGACCAGATTCTCAAAAATCTCCACAGTAAGTCCCAGCTCAAACCTCATGAAATCATTGAAGCCAAGGCCAAGCTGAAAAAATTGGCTCCTGAAAAAGTAGATTTGTCTAAAAACAAGATCCTTCAAAAGGCCAAGAAAAAACGTGCTCCAAAGGTGGGAGATGATATCGTTGTTCTCAGTTATGGGCAGCGTGGTACCTTGACCAGTCAACTCAAGGACGGCCGCTGGGAAGCCCAAGTTGGCTTGATTAAGATGACTTTAGAAGAGAAAGAATTTGACCTTGTTCAAGCCCAGCACGAAAAGCAAGTCAAGAAGAAACAGGTCAATGTCGTGAAACGAACTTCTGGTCGTGGCCCACAAGCCAGACTGGACCTTCGAGGCAAACGTTATGAAGAGGCCATGAATGAGCTAGATTCCTTTATCGACCAAGCCTTGCTTAATAATATGGCTCAAGTTGATATTATCCATGGTATCGGAACAGGTGTCATCCGTGAAGGAGTTACCAAATACCTACAAAGAAATAAGCATGTCAAGAGTTTCGGCTATGCCCCACAAAATGCTGGAGGGAGTGGTGCAACTATTGTGACTTTTAAAGGATAGAAGTATTCCGGGCTTTATACAGTAAAAACTGTTGAATTAAGTTTTATTAATAAACACATTGACAAAAGCCAACATTTTTTGTAAAATAAGAATCAATTAAATACCAACACCGAATGAAGTTTAATAGAAGTGGGGAATCGTTTGATTTTCCATGACTGTAAATGGACGGAACTCTGGAGAGACCGTAAAGGCACCGAAGGGGCAAGGCAGGCAACTGCTCAAACTCTCAGGTAAAAGGACAGAGCTAGGATAGACCGCTTTTTAGCATTTATCTAAGCATTCCAGAGTACATGTATCTTGCATGTGCTCTTTCTTTTGGGGTTGAAAAGATAGGAGAAGGAAATGTTAGAATTGCTTAAATCAATCGATGCTTTTGCTTGGGGCCCACCCCTTTTGATTTTATTGGTCGGAACAGGGATTTACCTAACTGCTCGTCTAGGACTTTTGCAGGTTTTGCGTCTGCCCAAGGCTTTCCAGCTTATTTTTACTAAGGACAAGGGGCATGGCGATGTATCCAGCTTTGCGGCCTTGTGTACAGCCCTCGCAGCGACAGTTGGTACGGGAAATATTATCGGGGTGGCGACGGCTATCAAGGTCGGTGGCCCAGGAGCCCTCTTTTGGATGTGGATGGCTGCTTTCTTTGGGATGGCTACCAAATATGCGGAAGGACTACTAGCTATCAAATACCGTACCAAGGATGATCATGGTGCAGTAGCGGGAGGTCCGATGCACTATATTCTTCTAGGGATGGGAGAAAAGTGGCGACCACTTGCTATCTTCTTTGCCCTGGCAGGTGTGCTAGTAGCTTTGTTAGGAATCGGAACCTTCACCCAAGTCAACTCGATTACAGAATCTATCCAAAATACAACAACTATTTCGCCAGCCATCACAGCTCTTGTGTTGTCTGTATTTGTAGCAATTGCAGTCTTTGGTGGACTCAAATCCATTTCAAAGGTTTCAACTACTGTTGTTCCTTTTATGGCCATCATCTATATTTTGGGAACTCTTACAGTTATTTTCTTTAATATTGAGAAGATTCCTGCCACAATCGCTTTAATCTTGACATCGGCTTTTAGTCCAGTTGCTGCGGTCGGTGGATTTGCCGGTGCTAGCATTCGAATGGCTATTCAAAATGGTGTAGCGCGAGGTGTGTTCTCGAACGAATCTGGTCTGGGTTCGGCTCCCATTGCAGCTGCTGCGGCTAAGACAAATGAACCGGTAGAGCAAGGATTGATTTCCATGACAGGAACCTTTATTGACACCCTCATTATCTGTACTCTGACTGGTTTGACCATCTTGGTGACTGGTGTTTGGAGTGGCGATTTAAATGGAGTTGCCTTGACTCAGTCAGCTTTCTCAACAGTCTTTTCACACTTTGGACCTGCCCTTTTGACCATCTTCCTTGTGCTCTTTGCCTTTACAACGATTCTAGGTTGGAACTATTACGGAGAACGTTGTTTTGAGTTTCTCTTTGGGGTTCGCTTTATCTGGCTCTACCGTGTGGTCTTTGTGCTCATGGTCTTGCTAGGAGGATTTATCGAGTTGGATATGGTTTGGATTATCGCAGATATTGTCAATGCCTTGATGGCTCTGCCAAACTTGATTGCCCTCTTAGTTTTATCACCAGTCGTTATTGCTGAAACTAAAAAGTATTTTGACAAATAATGAAATCACACAGCTCGTGTGATTTTTTTGCTTTCATAAAAAATTTCTATCAGTGTAATTTAAAATATATATTATACATGGTATAGAATCTGTGATAGACTAGGTTTCAACAACATGAAAAGAGGTTTTATAATGACAACATTTACAATTCATACAGTCGAATCAGCACCAGCAGAAGTGAAAGAAGTTCTTGAAACAGTAGAAAAAGATAATAATGGCTATATTCCCAATCTAATCGGTCTCTTGGCTAATGCACCGACTGCTTTAGAGGCTTATCGTACTGTCGGAGCCATCAATCGTCGCAACAGCTTGACGCCTGTTGAGCGTGAAGTGGTGCAGATCACTGCAGCTGTGACCAATGGTTGTGCCTTCTGCGTCGCAGGTCACACAGCCTTTTCCATCAAACAAATCCAGATGAATGATGATCTTCTGCAAGCCCTTCGCAATCGTACTCCAATTGAAACAGATCCTAAATTGGACACCCTAGCTAAGTTTACCTTGGCGGTAATCAATACCAAGGGTCGTGTAGGAGATGAAGCCTTAGCTGAGTTTTTAGAAGCTGGTTACACCCAACAAAATGCCTTGGATGTGGTTCTTGGTGTCAGCCTAGCAAGCCTCTGTAACTATGCCAACAATCTAGCTAATACACCAATTAATCCAGAATTGCAACCTTATGCTTAATTCATATCTGAGTCAAATGAAGTCTGAAATAATCGGACTTCATTTTTTAAGTCCTCATTTAAGCGCTTTTATGCTATACTGAAACTAACATGATTATTGGAGGTTAGGATGAAAAAACTCCCCTTGGTATTTTCTGGTTGTTTGCTAGGTTTGGCAGGAGCTGGAAATCTTATTTTAGATACGTTGCCGGTTCTGTCACATCTTTTTAGTCTGACAGGTTTGGTTTTGTGGCTCTTTTTTCTGCTTCTTCATCTCTTTAATTGGAAAGTAACCAAGCAAGAATTGACCAAACCTCCTCTTTTGTCAGGAATGGCGACCTTTCCCATGGCTGGGATGATTTTATCTACTTATGTCTTTCGAGTATTCCCTCATTTCCCTTTGGTTGCTCAAGGGCTCTGGTGGTTTTCATTTCTCTTGGATTTGGCCTTGATTGCTGGTTTCACCATCAAGTTTGCTTATCCAGGCAAGAGAGTCAATGCTACTCCAAGCTGGACGGTACTTTATGTGGGGATAGCAGTGGCTGCCTTAACCTATCCTCTCGTAGGCATTATAGAAATTGCCTATGCGACCTTGAGTTTTGGTTTTCTCCTAACCTTCTATCTCTATCCGCTTATTTATAGTGATTTAAAGAAACAACCACTCCCCGTAGCCATGCTTGGACAAGAAGGGATCTACTGTGCTCCTTTCTCTCTACTCTTGGCTTCTCTGGTTCGAGTTGGAGGAGCCAGCCTACCGACTTGGCTCTTGATTGCCCTGATTTTTTCGTAACCA
>OBWU01000325.1_pt1 | contig 11502 bp, 14 predicted proteins | sample 1476551 | NCBI WGS metagenome assembly OBWU01 (sample SAMEA2580135, study PRJEB22360) | human gut metagenome | biome: human gut; feature: human-associated habitat; material: faeces | place: Denmark | collected 2008/2010
CAAGAAGAAGCCTCTCGTTGGGCAGGAGTTGTAAGAAATGACTAAAACAGCCTTTCTATTTGCAGGTCAAGGTGCTCAGTATCTAGGAATGGGGCGTGATCTCTATGATCGCTATCCTATTGTCAAGGAAACAATTGACCAAGCAAGTCAGGTTTTGGGTTATGACCTTCGTGACTTGATTGATAAGGAAGAAACCAAGTTAAACCAGACTCGCTATACGCAACCAGCTATTTTAGCGACTTCGGTTGCTATTTACCGACTATTAAAAGAAAAGGGTTACCAGCCGGATATGGTAGCAGGATTGTCTCTTGGGGAATATTCTGCTCTTGTAGCAAGTGGTGCCTTGGACTTTGAGGCTGCAGTTGCCTTGGTTGCTAAACGTGGTGCTTATATGGAAGAGGCTGCACCTGCAGGCTCTGGGAAGATGGTTGCCGTTCTTAATACTTCAGTTGAAGTGATCGAGGAAGTTTGTGAAACAGCCTCTAAAGTTGGAGTAGTGACTCCAGCTAACTACAACACCCCAAGCCAAATCGTTATCGGTGGCGAGGTGGCTGCGGTTGACCGCGCAGTTGAACTCTTGCAGGAAGCAGGAGCAAAACGATTGATTCCTTTAAATGTATCTGGTCCTTTCCATACAGCACTTTTAGAGCCAGCCAGTCAGCAACTAGCTGGAGCTCTGGAGGGAGTGAGTTTCTCTGACTTTACTTGCCCACTAGTCGGCAATACGGAAGCTGCTGTTATGGAAAAAGATCGAATCCAAGAGCTTTTGACGCGTCAGGTCAAAGAACCTGTTCGTTTTTATGAAAGTATTGCTGTGATGCAGGATGCTGGGGTAACCAACTTTATTGAAATTGGTCCTGGTAAGGTCCTATCAGGTTTTGTCAAAAAAATCGATAAAACAGCTCAGCTAGCTAACGTTGAAGACCAAGCAAGCTTGGATGCTTTGTTAGGAAACTAATGATCCCTTCTCCCACAAAATACAACAGGAAACAGGAGAGATAGAATGCAACTTACAAACAAAAATGTCTTTGTAACAGGTTCAAGTCGTGGTATCGGACTTGCCATTGCTCACAAATTTGCCCAACTAGGTGCTAATGTAGTTTTGAATAGTCGCGGAGCAATCTCAGAAGAATTGCTGGCTGAGTTTTCAAACTATGGTGTCAAAGTAGTACCGATCTCAGGTGATGTTTCAGACTTTGCAGATGCCAAGCGTATGGTAGATCAAGCGATTGCAGAACTCGGTTCTATCGATGTCTTGGTCAACAATGCTGGGATCACTCAAGATACGCTTATGCTCAAGATGACAGAAGAAGACTTTGAAAAAGTGATTAAAATCAACTTGACAGGTACCTTCAACATGACGCAAGCAGTATTGAAACAGATGATCAAGGCACGTGAAGGTGCGATTATCAACATGTCTAGTGTGGTCGGTTTGATGGGAAATATCGGACAAGCCAACTATGCAGCTTCTAAAGCAGGTTTGATTGGTTTTACCAAGTCAGTAGCACGTGAAGTTGCCAATCGTAATGTGCGCGTAAATGCTCTTGCACCAGGAATGATCGAATCAGATATGACGGCTGTTTTATCTGATAAGGTCAAAGAAGCGACATTGGCCCAAATCCCAATGAAACATTTTGGTCAAGCAGAACATATCGCAGATGCTACAGTGTTCCTGGCTGGACAGGATTATTTGACTGGACAAGTTCTCGCTGTTGATGGCGGACTTAGCATGTAAAAAATAAGGAAAGATATAGGTAAGACAGATGAAACTAAATCGAGTTGTAGTAACAGGTTACGGATTGACCTCTCCTATCGGAAATACTCCAGAAGAATTTTGGAACAGTTTGCAAACTGGGAAGATTGGAATTGGAGAAATCACTAAGTTTGACCACAGCGAATTTGCTGTGCACAATGCGGCAGAAGTTCAAGATTTCCCATTTGATAAATACTTTGTCAAAAAAGATACCAACCGTTTTGACAACTATTCTTTGTATGCCTTGTATGCGGCTCAAGAAGCGGTGACAAATGCAAATCTTGATGTAGAAGCAATCGATAAAGATCGTTTTGGTGTTATCGTAGCTTCTGGTATTGGGGGAATTAAAGAAATCGAAGATCAGGTTATCCGTCTTCATGAAAAAGGTCCAAAACGCGTTAAACCAATGACCCTTCCAAAAGCCTTGCCAAATATGGCTTCAGGAAATGTTGCCATGCGTTTTGGAGCAAACGGTATCTGTAAATCAATCAATACAGCCTGTGCTTCATCAAACGATGCCATTGGGGATGCCTTCCGCTCTATCAAGTTTGGTTTCCAAGATGTCATGTTAGTTGGTGGATCAGAATCATCTATCACTCCTTTTGCTATCGCTGGTTTCCAAGCTTTGACCGCCCTATCAACTACAGAGGATCCAACTCGTGCTTCTATCCCATTTGACAAAGATCGTAACGGATTTGTGATGGGAGAAGGTTCAGGAATGTTGGTTCTTGAAAGCCTTGAACATGCTGAAAAACGTGGTGCAACTATCTTGGCTGAAGTAGTTGGTTATGGAAATACCTGTGATGCTTACCATATGACTTCACCTCATCCAGAAGGTCAAGGTGCGATTAAGGCTATGAAATTGTCTTTGGAAGAAGCAGAAATTTCTCCAGAGCAAGTGGCTTACGTCAATGCCCACGGAACTTCAACTCCTGCAAATGAAAAAGGAGAAAGTGGTGCGATCGTAGCTGTTCTTGGTAAAGAAGTACCTGTATCTTCAACTAAGTCCTTCACAGGACACTTGCTTGGTGCTGCAGGAGCAGTAGAAGCCATCGCTACCATCGAAGCCATGCGTCATAACTATGTACCAATGACAGCTGGAACAAGTGAGTTATCAGACTATATCGAAGCCAATGTCGTTTATGGACAAGGCTTGGAGCAAGAAATCCCTTATGCTATTTCAAACACTTTTGGTTTTGGTGGACACAATGCGGTTCTGGCTTTCAAACGTTGGGAGAATAAATAATTATGAATTTAAATGAAATCAAGGACTTGATGGCTCAATTTGACCAATCAAGTTTGAGAGAATTTTCTTATAAAAACGGAACGGACGAATTGCAGTTCAGTAAGAATGAAGTAAGAATGGCTTCTGAAGCACCAGCTCAAGTTGCTCCAGTGCCAACTGCAGTAGCTGCAAGTCCAGTAGTTTCTGCCCCTTCAGCTCCAGTAGAGAGTGCAGTGGAAGAAGCTCCAGCACCAGCTGAAACGACGGTTGCTCCAGAGGGTGATGTTGTTGAAAGCCCACTTGTAGGGGTGGCTTACTTGGCCGCTGGGCCAGATAAACCTGCCTTTGTCACAGTTGGAGACAGTGTTAAAAAAGGTCAGACTTTGGTGATCATCGAAGCCATGAAGGTCATGAATGAAATTCCTGCACCTAAAGATGGTGTGGTGACAGAAATTCTCGTTTCAAATGAAGAAATGGTTGAGTTCGGTAAAGGATTGGTACGCATCAAATGATCGATATTCAAGGAATCAAAGAAGCTCTACCCCATCGCTACCCCATGCTCCTAGTGGATCGTGTCTTGGAAGTGAGCGAGGATACCATTGTTGCCATTAAAAATGTGACCATCAACGAACCTTTCTTTAATGGTCATTTTCCACAATACCCAGTCATGCCAGGTGTTCTTATCATGGAAGCCTTGGCTCAGACTGCTGGTGTCTTGGAATTGTCCAAACCTGAAAATAAAGGGAAACTGGTCTTCTATGCTGGCATGGACAAGGTTAAGTTCAAGAAGCAAGTTGTACCAGGTGATCAATTAGTCATGACGGCTACTTTTGTTAAACGTCGTGGTACAATTGCTGTGGTTGAAGCAAAGGCTGAAGTAGATGGTAAGCTTGCAGCGAGTGGTACTCTTACCTTTGCAATTGGAAACTAAGGAGGTTCTCCATGTTTCGTAAAATTTTAATTGCCAACCGTGGTGAGATTGCGGTTCGCATTATTCGAGCTGCGCGTGAATTGGGCATTGCGACCGTGGCAGTTTATTCAACTGCTGATAAGGAAGCTCTTCACACACTCCTAGCGGATGAAGCTATCTGTATTGGACCTGGTAAGGCGACAGAATCTTATCTCAATATCAACGCTATTTTGTCTGCTGCAGTCTTGACAGAAGCAGAAGCCATCCACCCAGGTTTTGGTTTTCTTAGCGAAAACTCCAAGTTTGCCACGATGTGTGATGAAGTGGGGATTAAGTTCATCGGTCCTTCTGGGGCTGTAATGGATACCATGGGAGATAAGATCAATGCGCGTGAGCAAATGATCAAGGCTGGGGTTCCAGTTATCCCAGGATCTGATGGTGAAGTTCACACGGCTGAAGAGGCGCTTGCAGTTGCAGAAAAAATTGGCTATCCAGTCATGCTTAAGGCATCGGCAGGTGGTGGTGGAAAAGGGATTCGTAAGGTTGAAAAGGCAGAAGACTTGGTCGCAGCCTTTGAGACAGCATCCAGTGAAGCCAAGGCCAATTTTGGAAATGGCGCTATGTATCTTGAACGTGTGATTTATCCAGCTCGTCATATCGAAGTTCAGATTCTTGCGGACCAAGAGGGTCATGTTGTCCATCTTGGTGAACGGGATTGTTCACTCCAACGGAATAACCAAAAGGTCTTAGAAGAAAGCCCGTCCATTGCGATTGGCAAAACCCTTCGTCATGAAATTGGTGCTGCAGCCGTTCGTGCAGCAGAGTCTGTAGGTTATGAAAATGCAGGGACGATTGAATTTCTTCTCGATGAAGCGAGTGGCAATTTCTACTTCATGGAAATGAATACTCGTGTGCAAGTGGAACACCCAGTCACAGAGTTTGTTTCAGGTGTTGATATCGTGAAAGAGCAGATTCGCATTGCTGCTGGGCAACCTTTACCTTTCAAACAAGAAGATATTGTCCTACGAGGTCATGCTATCGAGTGCCGGATCAATGCAGAAAATCCAGCATTTAACTTTGCCCCAAGCCCAGGTAAAATTACCAATCTCTATCTACCAAGTGGTGGAGTTGGCTTGCGCGTGGACTCAGCGGTTTATCCAGGTTATACCATTCCTCCTTACTATGATAGTATGATTGCCAAAATCATTGTTCATGGGGAGAATCGTTTTGATGCCTTAATGAAGATGCAACGGGCACTTTATGAACTTGATATTGAAGGAGTGCAAACCAATGCAGACTTCCAGTTGGATCTGATTTCAGACCGCCGAGTTATCGCTGGTGATTACGATACTTCCTTCTTGATGGAAACTTTCTTGCCAAAATACCAAGAAAAAGAATAGACTTTCAAAGAGTATGAGAACTAAAAGGGGGAGTTATGGCTCTATTTAGTAAAAAGGATAAGTATATTCGGATCAATCCTAACCGTTCCGTAAGGCAGAAACCACAAGCCAAGCCTGAGGTTCCGGATGAACTCTTCTCCCAGTGTCCTGGTTGTAAACACACCATTTACCAAAAGGATCTTGGGAGCGAACGAATTTGTCCCCATTGTAGCTATACTTTCCGTATTTCAGCTCAGGAACGCTTGGATTTGACGATTGATTCTGGTAGCTTTGTGGAGATGTTTACGGGTATTGAAACTCAAGATCCATTAAACTTTCCTGGCTACCAGAAAAAATTGGCTACTATGCGTGAAAAGACAGGTTTGGATGAAGCAGTACTGACTGGTACAGCTAGCATTAAGAGACAAAAAGTTGCCCTTGGGATCATGGATTCAAACTTTATCATGGCTTCTATGGGAACCGTTGTGGGTGAAAAAATCACGCGCTTGTTTGAGTATGCAACGGTAGAAAACTTGCCAGTCGTTCTCTTCACAGCTTCTGGTGGAGCCCGTATGCAAGAAGGAATCATGAGCTTGATGCAGATGGCTAAAATTTCTGCGGCAGTTCAACGTCATTCCAAGGCAGGACTTTTTTACCTAACTATTTTAACTGATCCGACAACAGGTGGAGTGACCGCTTCTTTTGCTATGGAAGGGGATATTATCCTAGCGGAGCCACAGAGTTTGGTTGGTTTTGCTGGGCGTCGTGTTATCGAAAATACAGTTCGTGAGACCTTGCCGGATGACTTCCAAAAGGCAGAATTTCTGCTTGAACATGGATTTGTTGATGCAATTGTCAAACGGAGAGAATTGCCTGAAACAATTGCTAAATTAGTAAGATTGCATGGAGGAAGTCGCGGATGAATATTGCAAAAATAGTCAGGGAGGCACGCGAGCAGAGTCGTTTGACCGCACTTGATTTTGCCAATGGAATCTTTGACGAGTTTATCGAATTGCATGGAGATCGCTCTTTCCGCGATGATGGTGCGGTCATTGGTGGAATTGGCTGGTTAGGTGAACAGGCAGTAACTGTCGTTGGTATCCAAAAGGGGAAGAGTCTTCATGATAACCTCAAACGAAATTTTGGGCAACCACATCCAGAAGGCTATCGTAAGGCCTTGCGCCTGATGAAACAGGCAGAAAAGTTTGGCCGTCCAGTTGTGACCTTTATCAATACGGCGGGTGCTTACCCAGGTGTGGGAGCCGAGGAACGTGGACAAGGGGAAGCAATTGCCCGAAACCTGATGGAAATGAGTGATCTCAAGGTTCCAATCATCGCGATTATTATCGGTGAAGGTGGATCTGGTGGGGCCCTAGCTCTAGCCGTAGCTAACCGTGTCTGGATGTTAGAAAACTCAATCTACGCAGTACTTAGCCCTGAAGGATTTGCTTCTATCCTTTGGAAGGATGGAAGTCGTGCTATGGAAGCGGCGGAGTTGATGAAAATCACTTCACACGAACTTCTAGAAATGGGAATTGTAGACAAGGTAATTTCAGAGGCAGGGTTGTCAAGTAAAGAACTGCTAGGTTGCGTTAAAAATGAATTGCGTGCAGAACTAGATAGGTTGCAAGAACTACCACTCGACCAACTTATTGAAGAACGTTACCAACGCTTTAGAAAATACTAAGAATGACTAAATGAGACTAGAAAGGTCTCATTTTTTATGGAAAAATGCAATTCAGGACGAAAAATTGACAGTTGAGGAGATGGACAGTAAAATAGACAAAAAAGATGTATACTGTAGATGTAAGCTTACAAAAATTTATTTTAAGGAGGTACTTACAATGACAGGTACAGAAACATTTACAGCTCTTTCAACTGAGGACTTAGAACAAGCCTCAGGTGGTGGCATGATTTGGTTGGTTGATGATATAAATTGGAGTTGGCCTTATGCTTATAGCATTGCAACTGACTCGAGTACAATATTGACTCATGCGACTAGACGTGGTTCTGGTATTGGCTATTGATAAATTAAAGGGGTAAGTATGAAAAAACTAGGGCATTTAGGAGTCTTTATCTTACTGGTATTTCTATCGGTTTATCTACCAGAGTTAGGGATTGTGCATCTAACTAAGTTTTTGGGATGGGGGATAGATGGCTATTCTGTCATTTCACTTGTTTGGGAACTAGTTCTTGTAGTCTTATTTGTCTTTTGGTTAAAAAAGAAAGAGATGCTCTATATTTTAAAAAAAAGCTCAAAGAAGTCAAGATTCTTTTACCTTGTATTTGGTCTAGTGGCTACTTATTTTGTTCGTCAATTGGTGGATGCTTTTCAGATACAGTATCACTATTTGGTTGATAACAAGTATATCTTTCAAGACCTTCTTTCGATTCTATACTCCAATGGGCAACCAACTTTTCTATCAACTGTTCTCAGTTTTAGTTTAACAGTAGTCGTCGCACCTATATCAGAGGAACTAATTGATAGAGGGTATTTTATGAATACCTTCTTTCCCCAGTCCAAGTATTATCTGGATGTTATCTTATCAGCTCTTATCTTTGGTCTCAGTCACTTGGTATTATCCCATCGCGATCCTATCAGTTTGATTATTTATAGTTTTGTTGGTCTTTTCTTTGCTCTAGTATATCGGTGGACAAAGAACCTAAAAATCACCATCTTGTGCCATAGTTTTTTCAATTTTCTCATTTATGCAAAACCCATCTGGATTTTTGTTTATAATTATGTCTATTACCACTTTTTAAGATAGTGGAGGCAAAGAAAAAGTGTTTGATAATTGTCAAACACTTTTTCTATTTACTGTTCTTCTGTTACAAACTGACTGAGCAGTCCATTGATAAAACGGGCAGATTTTTGATCTGAGAAGTCCTTTGCAAGCTCGATAGCTTCATTAACCGCAACCAGCTGTGGAGTGTCAAATGAAGTGATTTCAAAGACTCCCAAGCGAAGGAGGTTTCTCTCTACGAGTGTTAACCGCTCGATGGTCCAACCTGCTTTTAAATGCTGAGTGATTTGCTTGTCTAGTTCTTCCTTTTTAGCCTGAACACCAGAAACTAGCTCTGTCAAAAAGGCTGGAAGTTGCACATCCGTATCTTCACGATCATGAGTATAGGCGAAACGACAAGCAGTTTCGACATCCGTACCGAATTCAAGGCTCATGAGAGCTTGAAAAGCGCATTTACGGAGTTGGCGTCTAGATTCTAATAGTGGACTAGTCATTGAGGAAGTCCTCGTCAAATAGATCTTTCAATTCTGGTTTTGGTGTTTTATCTGGAACGATACCTGCAACGTGGATATTGATAGCAGCGAGTTCTACATCAGCCATATTGCGGACGGCATCTTTAACAGCTTTCTGGATAGCAACCGCTACCTTAGGAACTTTTACTCCGTACTCAAGGTAGAGATAGATATCTGCTGTAAGCTCTTCGTCCACGTTTTTAAGATAAACACCACGGCCAAGAGAAAGTTTTGAAAGGGTGTCAGATACTGATTTGTTTGAAAAAGAGTGAACACCCTCTACTTTTGCAGTAGCAATAGCAATGATTTTTTCAAGTACACGTGGGGCGATAACAATTTCGCCAAGTTGTTCTTCAATTCCCATAGAATGACCTCTTTCTAGAGATTAGGCACGAGAAACGTAAGTTCCTTCTGCAGTGTTGATAACGAGTTTTTGTCCTGCTTCGATGAAGTCTGGAACGTTTACGACAAGTCCAGTTTCCATCGTTGCTGGTTTACCAGAACCTGTAACAGTAGCACCTTTGATAGATGGTTGAGTTTCTGCAACTGTCAATTCGACAGTAGTAGGAACGGTAACACCAATCACTTCAGTTCCGTAGAATTGGATCTTCACATCAGAGTTTTCAAGGATGTAAAGCAATTCGTTTTCAACGTTGACTACAGGGATTTCGTATTGGTCGTAAGTTTCTGTGTTCATGAAGTAGGCTGTGTCATCCATTTTGTACAAGTATTGAGCTGGGACAGTCTCGATGATAGCTTGTTCAAATTTTTCCTCTGGACGGTAGCTTGTGTCAAATGTAGAACCAGTACGGACATCACGCAATTTCATACGCATGATGGTGTTTCCTTTACCTGGTTTGTGGTGGCTAGCTTCCAAAACGCGGATCAATTTTCCGTCAGCTGTTTCAAAGGTCATACCAGCCTTTAATTTACTTGCTTCAATCATGTTTTTACCTCTTTAATAAAATAATTTACTCTTTATTGTACCATAAAAGACAACATTACTCAAATGTCAGAAGGAGCTTAATTAGTTGACTGGTACGATATTGCCATCTTCGTCTTTGGTGACGAGGACGTATTTTCCATCGACTTCGATATAAAAATTCTTGCTGGCAGTTTGTCCAGTATTTTGAGCCGGTGCTTGATTTTGGACTTGTTGGCTTAGTTGACCACCAAGAGTTTGGCCAAGATTCATGCCCATAAACATGTTCATCCCATTGCCATTCCCTTCGTTGGCAGCTGCAGCAATAAGTGCTTCGTTGCGAGCACGGCGTTCTTCAATTTCAATCGTGTTGTACTTCATTGCCACGAGCTCACTATCAAGCTTGCGAACGATATCAAGACTTTCTTGGTCGTAGCTGAGGTCTTCAAGCAAGATGTTAGTTGCTTCAATCCCGTAGAGGCCTGTCCAAACCTTGTTGACCTCTTGTTTAGCGAGTTCGTTAAAGGTATCTTGATTAGCATTGAGGCTATAGATATCAACCTTGTTTTCGTTGGTGTATTTGGCAATGGCAATCGCGATTTTCGGTGCGATATTTTGACGGAGCGTTCCTTGAGCTACATCCTGGATAGTAAATGGCTGTCCGTCAGTAATTTGACGGCTAACAGAACTTACGTAGAAGAGGACTGGGTCTGATATTTTTACATCAAACAAGCCATAGAAACGGATGTTGAGCAGTTGTTGGTAACGTTCGCTGAAGTATTCGACCGCATTTTGTGTGCCGAACTTATTGCCCGCGATGGGTTGCATGCGGATAAAGATGATTTCTTGTTGGGTGATGACTTGTCCACCAAAAGAGAAACGGTTTTTAAAGTTTTCCCAAGTGCCCTTTAAACCACCTTTTTCAAGGAGCCAGGCATTATCACCAGCTTGCCATTCGTGGCTACCAGCTTCGAGAACTTCACCAAGGAAGGTACCGTTGTTTACCAAAAGAGCGGTATAGCCTTGAGGAACGATAACTACACTGCCATCTGACAAGAGGCCTGTATTTTGATTGCTGTGACGAGAACGTCCATCGGGGTCTTTAGTGAGTAAATGACCCTTGACGGCCAAGGCATCGCCAGAGACATTGTCTGGAAGGACGATGGCTTCCTTGAATTTACTATCATTAAAACTATTTAAGCCTGCTGATAAGGCTGCACGTATAAATCCCATAATTCCTCCTAATTATAAAGCTCGTCTTCATCCACAACATCATAGGTATCGAGTACCCATTGGTTTGGACTGCGAGAGAGATTGGCACCACAGTAGTCGCACTCGCTAACTGCAGAGATTTTCAAAGGGGCACCACAGTTTGGACAGTGGTCGCTCACAACTTGGTCTGGATTGACTGCTTGCGTTTGACTACCGTGTTGACGGATAAAGTTTAATTGATACACGGTGAAGAGATCTTTTTTAGGGTCTCCTTCAAGGACACGGCGAGTCTCATCGTCAATGACATAGTCCCGCAAGGTAGATGACAAAATCACCACTAAGGTATCGTTTCCGTCAGGATTTTCAATGAATTCCTTGATGCGAACATTTTCGATACAAACTTTCTCTAAAACATTAGTGGTTTTAGCTCGAATATGGTCCTCAAGTTGGGTACTATGTTGAGAGTAGAGACTGGTACTTTCCAAAGCGCGGACAGAGTTCCAATTTTTTTCAGTCCAGGCAACCTGCAATTTAAGGTAGACTTCCTTAACCCAAGATGTGAAGGCTTCCGCGTCAAAGTTTGGATCCCCGTATGTCACACGACTAATGGCCAGTGTGTTGTGCTCAACTCGACGGTGGAGCGTTTGATAATCATTACTAGTATAGGTTGAACTCGAATCTCCAGATTTATTCTGCAAGGATTTGACGATAACAACTAGTATGATTCCTCCGACTAATATGAACATAAATCCTAGATAGGGAGAGCTAGCAGAACTGTCAGAGGATGATCCATATCCAGAGCGGTAGTAGTGGTAGGATGATCCACCAGAACGACAATTGGCGAA
>OBWU01000330.1_pt1 | contig 11432 bp, 8 predicted proteins | sample 1476551 | NCBI WGS metagenome assembly OBWU01 (sample SAMEA2580135, study PRJEB22360) | human gut metagenome | biome: human gut; feature: human-associated habitat; material: faeces | place: Denmark | collected 2008/2010
CGTGGCGCCTCGGGTTTTGTCGCTGAGGCTCGCGGCGAACTGCTGCCAGTCAACGCGAAAATGCGGCGGCTGGAGAGCAATTCGCTTCAGCACGCCGCCCGACAGCTCAATCGCCGGGGCATAGCTATCGTAGCTTGGGTCAAAGCAGATAACCTCGTCGCCAGCGCGCACCAGGGCGGTAATCGCCGCATACAGCGCTTCCGTCGCGCCGGCGGTCACGGTCACGTCGCTGTTGGCATCGGGACGGTAGCCGTACAGCTCTTCCGTTTTATCGACGATGGCGTCGCGTAGCGCGGCCACGCCGGTCATCGGCGCGTACTGATTCGCCCCCTGCGCCACGTGATACGCCAGACGCTCCTGCAGATAGCGCGGACCATCGAAATCCGGGAACCCCTGCGACAGGTTAATCGCCTGATGCTGCTGGGCCAGAGCGCTCATTTGGGTAAAGATCGTGGTGCCCAGTGAAGGAAGTTTACTCTCAGGAATCAGTGGCTTATTGCTCATTCTTTTTGTACCGTCCGTCATGCTGTTGTTGAAGCCACTATAACACGATGTTAATATTTGGCAATCAAGACGCTTAGACGTCTAAATGATAATGTTATTTCGCTTATGCTTATGAGTGGAAAACAGCGAGCAGCACAACGCCACCGTCAGCACGACCTACCGCTCACTCTGGAGAACTCATGATCCGCGCTATCGTGACCGATATTGAAGGCACCACCAGCGACATTCGCTTCGTCCACAACGTCCTGTTCCCGTACGCTCGCGAACGCCTGGCCGGCTTCGTGACCGCCCAGCAGTTTGTCGATCCGGTAAAGACCATTCTCGATAACCTGCGCGAAGAGATCGCCCAACCGGCGGCCAGCGTCGAGCAGCTTATTGCTACCCTGTTCGCCTTTATGGATGAAGACCGCAAATCCACGCCCCTCAAGGCGCTCCAGGGAATTATCTGGCGCGAAGGCTACGTCAACGGCGACTTCACCGGCCACCTGTATCCTGACGTCCTGCCGGCACTGGAAAAATGGAAGTCACAGGGTATTGATTTATATGTATATTCCTCAGGCTCCGTCGCCGCGCAGAAATTGTTATTTGGCTACAGCGACGAAGGTGATATTACTCATCTGTTCAACGGCTATTTCGATACCCTGGTAGGCGCCAAGCGCGAAGCGCAGTCCTACCGCAATATTGCTGAGCAGCTGGGACAGCCTCCTGCCGCCATCCTGTTCCTGTCCGATATCCATCAGGAGCTGGATGCCGCCGAAGAGGCCGGCTTCCGCACCCTACAGCTGGTGCGCGGCGACCGTGACCCGGCCAGCCACCATCCGCAGGTTCAGCGTTTTGACGATATTCACCCGGAGCAGATCCCAGCATGAGCGCATTAACCATTTTTTCCGTGAAAGACCCGCAAAACTCTCTCTGGCACAGCACGAACGCCGAAGAGATTCAGCAGCAGCTCAACGCCAAAGGCGTCCGCTTCGAGCGCTGGCAGGCCGACCGCGATTTAGGCGCGGCGCCAGCCTCAGAAACGGTTATTGCCGCCTATCAGCATGCGATTGATAAGCTGGTGGCTGAGAAGGGTTACCAGAGCTGGGACGTGATCAGCCTGCGTGCGGATAATCCGCAGAAAGAGGCGCTGCGGGAAAAATTCCTCAACGAGCATACCCACGGGGAAGACGAAGTGCGCTTCTTCGTCGAGGGGGCCGGCCTGTTTTGCCTGCATATTGGCGAAGAGGTATTCCAGGTGCTCTGTGAAAAGAACGACCTGATTTCCGTTCCGGCACACACGCCGCACTGGTTTGATATGGGCTCGGAGCCCAACTTCACCGCCATCCGCATCTTCGACAACCCGGAAGGCTGGATTGCCCAGTTTACCGGCGACGATATCGCCAGCGCCTACCCGCGGCTGGCGTAACGCCGCCGTTTAAGCGGTAGCAGGTTTGCCATCGGTCTGAAACCGCTTTGCGCGCGCTTTCCCGGAGGCGGCGCATAACGCGCCGTGTCCGGGCTATCCGCCCGCGGAGGGCTTTGATTCCGTAAGCCGGGAATACCGGGCGCCTAACCCTGAATAAACCTCGGCGGGTCGAAAGCGGTCACCGGCGGCAGCGCCTCGCGCCATGGCTCAATTTCCACCCAGCAACTCTGCGCGCTACAGCCCTGCCCCAGTCGCGAACTGCCGCGATCCTCGGTCAACACGTTGGGATTGCCGTGCTTATCCAGAGACCCCTTTTCAGCCGGATCCAGCGGATCGTACCAGGCGCCGGTCGACATCTGCACCACTCCTGGCAAAATCTGCTCGCTGAGGTGCACCCCGGCAAGAATGGCTCCCCGGGCGTTATAAACCTTGACCACGCTGCCTTCGCTGATATCCCGCGCCTGCGCATCCTGCGGATGCATCCACAGCGGCTCGCGGCCCTGGATTTTCGTCGCCCGGCTCACGCTGCCGTGATCGTACTGACTGTGCAGGCGGGTGCGCGGCTGGCTGGAGAGCAGATGCAGCGGCCAGCGCGCCGCCTCCTGCCTGGATCCGGCGCGCGCAGACCGCGCCGCCCCCCCCCCCCCCTGCCGCTGCCAGGCCGCCTCCTGCTCATCCCACCACGGGTGGCCGGGACACTCGCGATAGCCAAACCCGGCGATGGTTTCGGAGAAAAGCTCGATCTTGCCGGAAGGCGTAGAGAGCGGATAGCGCTGCGGGTCGGCGCGAAAATCCGCCAGGAAAACCTGCGGTTTCTCCGGCGCGCTGTATTCCAGCACCCCCTGCCGCCAGAATTCATCAAACGACGGCAGCGCGATCCCCTCTTCCCGCGCGCGCGGCCGCGACGCTTCGTAGATCTCCCGCAGCCACTGCCCGGCGTCGCGCCCCTCGCTAAAGCGCTCACCGCAGCCCAGCCGCTCGGCAAGGTCGCAGAAGATGGCGTAATCATCGCGCGCTTCGCCCACCGGCGGGATCTGCGCGCTCATGGCGATCATAAAGCCGTCGTGACCGCCGCTGCCGATATCTTCCCGCTCCAGCGACGTGGTGACCGGCAGAACGATATCGGAAAATTTGGCCTGCGCGGTCCAGAACTGTTCATGAACGACCACCGTTTCCGGCCGCCGCCAGGCTTCACACAGGCGGTTAATGTCCTGATGATGGTGAAACGCGTTGCCGCCGGCCCAGTAGACGAGGCGGATGTCGGGATAGCGCAGATGCTGGCCGTCAAACTCGTATGCCTCGCCCGGATGCAGCAGCATATCGGAAAGGCGCGCCACCGGAATCACCTGGTTTACCGCGTTCTCTCCGGCGGGAAGGCGCGGCCCGGAAAAGGCCTTACGCGCCGCCCCCGCCAGATTGGTGCAGGCGTAGCCAAACCCCAGGCCGCCGCCCGGCGTACCGATTTGCCCCAGCAGCGCGGTGAGCGCCACCGTCGCCCAGTAGGCCTGCTCGCCCTGGCGCGCCCGCTGAATTGACCAGGAGATATTGACCATCGTGTGCTGGCTGGCCATCTCGCGCGCCAGCGCGGCAATCCGCTGCGCCTCAATACCGGTTATCGCCGCCGCCCACTCCGGCGTTTTTGCGACGCCATCGCTCTCCCCCATCAGGTAGGCGCGATAGGGCGCGAAACCCACGGTATGGCTGGCGATAAAACCGCTGTCGTAGAGGGATTCATTAATCAGCACATAACAGAGCGCCAGCAGCAGCGCGGTATCGGTTCCCGGACGAACCGCAAGCCACTCGGCGCTCTCCACGGCGCTCAGGTCATTGCGCACCGGGCTGATATTGATAAAGCGCGTCCCCTGCGCCTGCATCTTTTCCAGCCAGTATTTCAGCATATGGTCGTTGGCACCGCCGCCGTTGACCTGCGCATTACGCAGCGGCAGGCCGCCGAATGCGACAAACAGCTGGCATTCGCGCGCCAGCTCGGAAAAATGGGTGTGCTGGCGGTGCAGCGGGCTCAGCGGCCCGAGAATATGCGGCAGGATACGCTCGCCCGCCGCGCTGCTGTAGGTGTTAGTGCTGGCGGTATAGCCGCCGAAGCACTTGAGGAAGCGGTGCAGCTGGCTTTGCGCGTGGTGAAAACGGCCGGCGCTGGCCCAGCCGTAGGAGCCGCCGAAAATCGCCTCATTGCCGCAGCGCGCTTTGACCGAATTCAGTTCGCGGGCCAGCAAATCGAGCGCCACCTCCCAGCCCACCTCAACAAACGGCTCTTTACCGCGTCCCTCGCGCGAAGCCGGGCCATTTTGCAGGTAGCCCGCGCGCACCGCCGGACGGCGAATGCGCGTCTTGCTGGTGATCGCATCGGGGAGCGACTGACCAATACGTGAGGGATTTTTATCCCAGGGCACCGGCGTCACCGCCTCAATGTTGCCGTCACGGGCCTGGACCTGCCAGGTTCCCCAGTGCATTACGGTCAGATTATGTTGTTTTTTCATCTTGCCTGTTTTCTTCTCACCCGATAAAAGCCGCCATAATAAAGCGTGCGAATCCTGGGAATAAAATACGTATCACCATACAATCTGCTGCAGAGAAAGGATTTTCCACGCAGAATAGTTCTACGCTATTCCGGGATGCGATATATTACAGCGACAGAATAATTTTAATTAAGCAGCAATCTTTATTTGAATAAATAAGAGTTGCAAGCAAATTAAACCCACAAAATAAAAATGGATTAAGCTGCATCATGAAATATTTTCAGGTTACAGATAACAAATTTACGTTTTCCTCAGGCAAATCTGCGATATAACATTGTTGATATAACTTAGACATATTTTGTATTTGAGGTTGTGTAGTTGTTGTTGTCATGCTACTGCTCCGCACAGCCACCTCCATCACAGGACCATAATAAGAATGTCGCAGAAAATGAAATTATTGCCCATCGCCCTGGGTCTGCTCTCGCTCGCCTCCGTCAACGCTCTGGCGGCGGATGCCTTATCACTTCAGGGGAAAACTATCGGCGTCGCCGTGGTCGGGACGCAGCACTTCTGGGATCGTGAAGCCTATAAGGGTGCGACCGAAGAGGTAGAGAAACTGGGGGGTAAAGTAATCGGCGTCGATGGCGGCCGCGATAACCAGGTTCATGCGAATAACCACGATATTTTACTGTCGCGCAAGGTCGATGCGGTAATTAGTATTCTGGGCGACAGCGCCGTTGAGCCTAAATTCAAAGCGCTACGCGATGCCGGCATTCCGGTATTTACCGTAGACCACGTTTCAAAATATTCGGTCAATAACACCACCTCCGATAACTACACTCTGGGATCGACCATCGGTCGCTATATGGCCGATGAACTGGGCGGCAAAGGTAACGTTGCGGTATTTAACGCATTCTCCAGCTCCCTGCGTATTTGCGGCATTCGTTATGACCAGTGGAAATATGTCCTCAAGGATTATCCGGATATTCACATTATTCAACCGGAGCTGGCCGAGCAGTTTGCCAACTCGCCGGAAGATGCGCGTAAGAAAACTCTCGAACTGCTGAGCCAGTATCCAAAAGGCAAACTCGACGCCATCCATGTCGCCTGCTGGGATCAGCCGGCTATCGGTATTGTCCAGGCGCTGGAAGAGACCGGCCGCGATAAAGACGTCAAGGTCACCGCCATCGACGCCGGCCCGGAAACCCTGGAGATCATGGCCGAGCCGGGCAGCCCGTTCGTCGCCAACGTCGCCCAGCAGCCGCACCTGATCGGCCAGACCTCCGCCGATAACGTCGCGCGCTACTTCGATAAACAGAAGTTGCCCCTGCAGACCTTTATTCCGGTGGTGCCGGTGAAAGGCCCGCAGGAGGCAAAAGCGGTCTACAAACAGCTGGGATATGGCGAACTGCAGTGATCACTCCATCCTCCGGCGGGGTTAACCCCGCCGCTGGTCTGGCGATGAACCAGATCGGCAAAAGCTTTGCTAACGTGACTGCATTAAATGCGGTCACGCTGCTTCTGAATCCCGGTGAAATTCACGGCCTGATCGGCGAGAACGGCGCGGGAAAATCGACGCTAATAAAAATCCTCGCAGGCGTCTACCGGGCCGACAGCGGCAGCGCCACCCTTGACGGCGCGCCGCTGCCGCTCGGCAATCCCGCGGCGATTGAAGCGCTGGGTATCCGCGTTATTCACCAGGAACTCAACCTGATCCCGCACTTTACGGTGGCGGAATCGGTGTTTCTCGGCCAGGAGTACCGCACCCGCTGGGGCGCGCTGGACCGGCGGCGAATGAACGCGGCCACCCGGGCGTTTTTCCGCGACAGCTGGCAGCTGGACATTCATCCCCGCCGCCTGATCCGCGACCTCAGCCTCGCCGAACGCAAACTGGTGCAAATCGCCAGAGCGCTGATCGACGGCGCGGCAAAGCTGGTGGTATTCGATGAGCCCACCGCGCCGCTGGAAGCGCAGGAAGCCGGCCTGGTCACCTCCGCGATTCTGCGCCTGCGAGAACAGGGGATCGCGATTCTCTACATTTCCCACTATCTCAACGAAATCGCCGCCCTTTGCGATCGCGGCACGGTGCTACGTAACGGCGAGGTGGTCGGCTACCCCGACCGGGCGCTTCTGCAGAATACCGACGCGTTGATCAAAATGATGGTCGGCCGCGATATCAAACAGCTCTATACCCCGCGCCAGAGCAGCGCGCATCAGGTCGATGCCGCTGCCCCGGTGCTGTCGGTTCGCCATCTCAGCGACGGGCAGCAGTTACGCGATATTACCTTCGATATTCAGCCGGGCGAGATCGTCGGCGTCGCCGGACTGCTGGGCGCCGGGCGCGACGTGCTGATCGATCTGCTATACGGGCTACGCCGCGCCCGCAGCGGCACGATAAGCGTTGACGGCCAGCCGAAGCGGCTGCGGACGCCGTATCAGGCTACCCGGGCCGGACTGGCCCTGGTGCCGCGCGACCGCCGCCATCAGGGGCTGATTCTCCCCTTCACCACCGCCGACAATATCAATCTGGCCTCGCTACCGGAGACCGCCACTTTCGGCTGGGAGCACCGCGGCCGGGCGCTGGAAAAAGCGCGCAGCTGGATCGACCAGCTCTCTATCCGCCCCGGCCGTCCGGAGCTTCCGGTGCGCTTTATGAGCGGCGGCAACCAGCAAAAGGCGATTCTCGCCCGCTGGCTGGGCACCGATGCGCGGCTTTTTATTCTTGATGAACCCACTCTCGGGGTGGATATCGGCGCGCGCCGCGATATTTATCAGCGCACCCGCGAGCTGGCGGATCGCGGTCGCGGCGTACTGGTCTCATCCAGCGACGCGCCGGAGCTGCTGGGCCTTTGCGACCGCATCCTGGTGATGTGGCGCGGCGAGCTGGTGGCCAATCTCCCGACCCGGGGGCTGACGCTGGACGCGCTGCTGGTGACGATTAACGGTGGACAGGAACAACAGGTATGAGTGCAGGTATCCAGCGCCGCCCCCTTCCGGGCATCACGACGCTTATCGAAAAATTTCCCCTGATTCTCTTTTTTGCGCTGCTGGTCTGGCTCAGCCTGCAGTCGCCTTTCTTTTTAAGCTGGCAAAATATCAGCATGATGCTGGTGCAAAGCGTGCCGCTGGCGATCCTCTGCTTCGGCCTGGTCTGCGTAATTGCCGTCGGCGGCGATGATGTGGTCTCCGGCGGCATCGACCTGTCGCTGCCCGCCATCGCGGTGCTAGGCGTCGCGCTGCTCAGCCTCGGCATGGCCGAGTGGAACACCCCGTACCTGGCGCTGTTTTTACTGCTGATTGCCGTGAGCCTGGCCTGCGGCGCCGTCAACGCCACGCTGGTGCTGGCGGCGGGCCTGCCGCCGCTGCTGGCGACCCTGTCAACTTCGGTGGCCTTCACCGGGCTGACCGACCTGCTGACCGGCCAGCGGCGCATCGCGGTGAGCGACCCGCTGATGGTGGCCTTTCGCGATAACGATCTGTTCGGCATTCCCTGGCCGCTGATCTATCTGCTGGCGGTATTCGCGCTGTTTCAGTTTTTGCTCCACCACTCCCGCTTCGGCCAGCATTTACAGGCGGTGGGCGGTAACCGCGATATGGCGCAGATGAGCGGACTCAACGTTCGCCGTTTGACCATTATCGTCTGGCTGCTGGCGGGCATCGCCGCCGGCCTGGCGATTTTGCCGCTGCTCAGCCAGGGCTCAGGCAGCTCCAGCGGCACGGCGACGCCGCTGCTGCTGGAAACCGTCCTCGCGACCTTTATCGGCGCGGCGTTCTCGCGGCGGCGCGTGGTCACCATCTGGGGGGCGCTGCTCGGCGCGGTGCTGGTCAACGCGCTCTCTAACGGGCTCGGCCTGCTGGGGGTGAATATTTTCTGGATGGGCGCGATCAAAGGCGGCCTGATCCTCGTGGTGCTGGCGGCTTCGGCGGTCAGACATAAAGGAGGCAACTCATGAGCCAACTGACGCTCAAGACCCCCTCAACGGGGCAAACCGGCAGCGGTCCGCTGGCGTGGCTATCGCGGGCAGGATTCGGCGTCATTACCCTGCTGGCGATTGCCCTGTTCGGCTGGGCGAACCCGGTATTTCTGACCTTCGATAACTGGGCCAATTTGCTGCAGGGCAGCGCGATTCTGCTGATCGTGGCGATGGCGATGACCCTTATCGTTAGCGCCGGGGCGATTGACGTCTCCGTCGGCGTGGCGCTGGATTTCGGCGCCGCTTTTGCGCTGGTGGCGCTGAAGACCTGGCATCTGCCGTGGCAGGCGGCGGTGGGCTGCGCTCTGCTCGGCGGGGTGATTATCGGCCTGCTGAACGCCTTTCTGATCCTTGTCTGCCAGATTCGTCCGTTCCTCGCCACCCTCGGCACCTGGTTTATCGCCAGCAGCGCCGAGCGTATCTATACCGACGGCGGCGGCTCTATCTCCTACCGCCGGATGGCGCCGGAGTATCACGATCTGGCGGTCGGCAATATCGCCGGTATTCCGACGCCGGTGGTGATTGTGCTGGCGCTGTGGCTGGTAGCCTGGCTGCTGACCGAACGCACGCTGTTTGGCAAGTACGTGCGCGCTATCGGCCAGAACGGCGAAGCGGCGCGTATCGCCGGGATCCGCGACCGCCGGACCATGCTGTGGGTGCTGGTGGCGGCCTCCGCGCTGTGCGCCGTCGGCGGCGTCATTCTCTCCGCCAACCTGCGCCAGTTTACGCCGCTGGCCGGCCAGGCCTACCTGATGGACGCCATCGCCGCGGTCTTTATCGGCACCGCCTTTAACCGGCTGGGCCGGGTCAGCATCGCCGGCACCCTCGGCGGGGTGCTGTTTCTCGCGATTATTGATAACGGCCTGAACCTGATGGGGCTGAACTACCTGGTGAAGGATGCGCTGGTTGGCGTGATTCTGGTGGTCGCGCTGGCCCTCTCCTTCTGGCAGGCGCGTCTGCGCCAGACCCATCGTTAAGCGGAGCACCTATGGCAGCTTTTGACGCCGTCTTTGTCGGCCTGACTATTCTTGATATCGCCGGTCGCCCGGTGATCGACATCCCGCCGCGCGGCGGGGTAGCCTTTATCGAACAAATTCGTCTTAACCCCGCCGGAACTGCCGCCGGGGCCAATATTAACGCCGCGAAGCTGGGCATTCGCACCGCCGCGGTGGCCTGCCTCGGTGAAGATGAAAAAGCCGATTTTATCCTCGCCAGCTATGCGCGGCTGGGGATCGACTGCTCGCTGGTCCAGCGCACGGTGCAGCAGGAAACGTCGGCGACGATCCTGCCCATCCGCCCCAACGGCGAGCGCCCGGCGCTGCACTGCCGGGGCGCTTCCGATGCGCTTTTTATCCGCGAAGAAGAGTTTGACGCGATCCTCGACTGCCGGTTCCTGCACCACGGCGGCACCGGCCTGCTGGCGGCGATGGATAGCGGGCAAAGCGCGCTGCTGCTGCGGGCGGCGAAAGCCCGCGGCGTCACCACCAGCTTTGATTTAATCGCCCCCGACGCACGCACCCTGGATCTGCTGCGCCCGCTGCTGCCGTCGGTGGACTACTTTATGCCTTCCCTTGAAGAAGCGGCGTATCTCTCCGGGGAGACCCAGCCGGAAGCGATTGCCCGCGCCTTCTTTGCGCTTGGCGTCGGAACCTGCATTCTGAAGGACGGCGAAAACGGCTCCTGGCTGCTGACCCGCGACGGCGCCGTCGAGCATATCGCGCCGTTCCGGGTCGATGCCGTGGATACTACCGGCTGCGGCGACAGCTACTGCGGCGGCTTTATTGCCGCGCTGGCCCGGGGGTTAAGCGTCAAAGCGGCGTGCGAGGTGGCTTCCGCCGTCGCCGCGCTGGTGGCGACCGGCATGGGATCGGATGCCGGCGTGGTGGACTGGCAGCATACGCAGGAGTTTATGGCGACTCACCGTCGCCGATAACAAGCTTCGCCGCCGCATTGCGCGGCGGCAAGCACGGCTTAACGCCACTGATAAAGCAGCGGCTCTCCGGCGACATAGCGCTGGAGGTCGGCGGCAATCATCGCCGTATGTTTAGCAATGCTCTCCCGCGTCGCCCCGGCGATATGAGGAGTAATAATCACGTTATCAAACTCGGTGACAAACGGATGGTCGCGCCACAGCGGCTCGCGATGGTAAACATCCAGCGCCGCGCCGCCCAGCGGGCCGTGGCGCAGCGCGTGAATCAGCGCTTCTTCGTCCACGACCGCCGCGCGCGAGGTATTGATCAGCAGCGCGCCCGGCTTCATGCTGTTCAACAATGGCGCGTTCACCAGCCCATCGCTGTGCGGGCCGCTGCTCAGATGCAGGCTCACGATATCCGCCTCGCGGAACAGCCCCTCAAGGGTCGTCTTTTGCAACCCCGGTTCGTTAATATCCTCGGCGGCGACAAACGGGTCCACCACCAGTACCGCCATGCCAAAGGCGCGGGCGATACGCGCCACCCGTCGGCCAATATTACCGTAGCCAATCAGCCCCAGGGTTTTGTTGCGCAGCTCGCTGCCTTTAAAGACTTCATAAGGGCTTTGCGGACTGACGTCCCACACCACATCGCGGCGCAGCCCGCTCTGGGTGGCCTGCGCGGCATTTTCGGCGTGGGTGAATTCGCCGCGCTTCAGCGCCGCGTGGGATTGCGGAATATGCCGCGCCAGGCTCAGCATCAGCCCCAGCGTCAGCTCGGCGGCGGCGTCCGCGTTGCGCCCCGGCGTATAGAGCACGCGGATGCCGCGCGCCTGGGCGGCTTTGGTATCAATGTTCACCGGATTGGCGCGGGTGCAGGCGATCACCTGTAAACGCGGGCAGGCGGCGATCACCGCTTCCGTCACCTCATCGTAGCTGGTCACCAGCACCTCGGCGTCGTGAGCCAGTTCGATCAGCTGGCCTGCGCTCAGCTTCGGCTTGCCCAGCGCCCAGCCTTCTACCCGCAGTTCGCCCAGTTGCTGAAAAGCGCTGAGGTCGCCGGCGTGTTCGGCGGTAAAAACAATTTTCATATGCGTTGTTCCTGAGAAATACGTTGAAGCGCCTCGCGGCGGGCCTGCCACACCGAGAGGGCGGCGCGG
>OBWU01000333.1_pt1 | contig 11293 bp, 1 predicted proteins | sample 1476551 | NCBI WGS metagenome assembly OBWU01 (sample SAMEA2580135, study PRJEB22360) | human gut metagenome | biome: human gut; feature: human-associated habitat; material: faeces | place: Denmark | collected 2008/2010
AATGGTCTGACTACGATCTTCGTACCATGGTCGAAAGAGATAAAAATACCCCAGCTGTCTTCATGTGGTCTATCGGAAACGAAATCGGTGAAGCCGATGGTAACCCTCATTCTCTAGCAACTGTAAAACGTCTAGTCAAAGTTATCAAGGATGTTGATAAAACTCGTTACGTTACCATGGGAGCAGATAAGTTCCGCTTTGGTGATGGTAGTGGTGGACATGAGAAAATTGCTGATGAGCTGGATGCGGTTGGATTCAACTATTCAGAAGATAACTACAAGAAACTTCGTGCGAAACATCCAAACTGGTTGATTTACGGTTCTGAAACATCTTCAGCTACCCGTACACGTGGAAGTTACTATCGCCCTGAACAGGAATTGAAACATAGTAACGGACCTGAGCGCCATTACGAACAGTCTGACTATGGTAATGACCGAGTTGGCTGGGGTAAAACGGCAACAGATTCATGGACATTTGACCGTGACAACGCTGGCTATGCTGGACAGTTTATCTGGACAGGTACGGACTATATCGGTGAACCTACACCATGGCACAACCAAAACCAAACTCCCGTTAAGAGCTCTTACTTTGGTATCGTAGATACAGCAGGTATTCCAAAACATGACTTTTATCTCTACCAAAGCCAATGGGTTTCTGCCAAGAAGAAACCGATGGTACACCTTCTTCCTCACTGGAACTGGGAAAATAGAGAATTGGCATCGAAAGTTGAAGATTCAGACGGAAAAATCCCAGTTCGAGCTTACTCAAACGCTGCAAGTGTAGAATTGTTCTTAAATGGTCAATCTCTTGGAGTTAAGAAGTTCAACAAGAAACAAACCAGTGATGGCCGCACTTACCAAGAAGGTGCCAATGCTAAGGAACTCTATCTTGAATGGAAGGTTGCGTACCGACCAGGTACTTTAGAAGCTGTAGCTCGCGATGAAGCTGGAAAAGAAATTGCACGTGATAAGATCACGACGGCAGGCCAACCAGCAGGTGTTCGCCTCGTCAAGGAAGAACACGCAATCGCAGCAGATGGAAAAGACTTGACCTACATCTACTACGAAATCGTAGATAGTGAAGGAAATGTGGTACCAACTGCCAATAATTTGGTTCGTTTCCAATTGCATGGACAAGGTCAACTGGTTGGTGTTGATAATGGGGAACAAGCCAGCCGTGAACGCTACAAGGCACAACCTGATGGTTCTTGGATCCGCAGAGCCTTTAACGGTAAAGGGGTTGCCATTGTTAAATCAACTGAGCAAGCAGGTAAATTCACTCTAACAGCCCATTCAGATCTCTTGAAATCTGGTCAAGTAACGGTCTTTACTGGTAAAAAAGAAGACCAAGAAAAGACCGTTCTCGGAACAGAAGTACCAAAAGTACGTACTGTTATTGAGAAAGAGCCAAAAATGCCGAAGACAGTCGGTTTTATCTACAGTGATGGCAGTCGTGAAAAACGTCCAGTAACTTGGTCTTCAGTTGATGTGAGCCAAGCAGGAGTTGTGACTGTTAAAGGTATGGCAGACGGACGCGAAGTTGAGGCCCGTGTCGAAATTCTAGCAATCGCAAATGAGCTTCCAACTGTTAAGCGTGTTGCTCCAGGAACAGACTTGAGCGCTGTTGACAAATACGTTTCTATTGCTGTTACGGATGGAAGCGTACAAGAATACGAAGTTGATAAGTGGGAGATTTCGGAAGCAGATAAAGCTAAACTGTCAGTTGCAGGATCACGTATTCAAATGACTGGTCAACTGGGTGGTGAGACTATTCACGCTACCCTTGTAGTAGAAGAAGGTGAGGCTACGGCACCTGCAGTACCAACTGTAACGGTTGGTGGCGAATCTGTCACTGGTCTTACTACTCAAAATCCAATGCAATATCGAACTCTTGCTTACGGTGCATCCTTGCCAGAAGTTGTAGCAAGTGCTGAAAATGCGGATGTTACTGTAGTCCAAGCAAGCGCAGCAAACGGTATGCGTGCAAGCATCTATGTTCAACCAAAAGATGGTGGACCTCTTCAAACCTATGCAATTCAATTCCTTGAAGAAGCACCGAAAATTGACCACTTGAGCTTACAAGTGGAGAAAGCTGATGCTCTCAAAGAAGACCAAACAGTCAAATTGTCTGTACTCGCTCACTATCAAGACGGAACACAAGCAGTTTTACCAGCTGATAAAGTAAACTTCTCTACAAGTGGTGAAGGGGAAGTCGCGGTTCGTAAAGGAATGCTTGAGTTACATAAGCCAGGAGCAGTCACTCTGAAAGCAGAATATGAGGGGGCTACAGGTCAAATCAATCTCACGATCCAGGCCAACACAGAGAAGAAGGTTGCGCAATCTATCCGTCCAGTAAATGTAGTCACAGATTTGCATCAGGAACCAAGTCTTCCATCAACAGTAACGGTTGAGTACGACAAAGGTTTCCCTAAAGCCCACAAAGTCACTTGGCAAGCCATTCCAAAAGAAAAACTCGACCACTATCAAACCTTTGAAGTTCTAGGTAAAGTTGAAGGTCTGGATCTTGAAGCGCGTGCTAAAGTATCTGTAGAAGGCATCGTTTCAGTTGAAGAAGTCAGTGTGACAACTCCAATTGCAGAAGCACCACAATTACCAGAAAGTGTTCGTACCTACGATTCAAATGGTCACGTTTCATCAGCTAAGGTTACTTGGGATGCGATTCGTCCAGAGCAATACGCCAAGGAAGGTGTCTTTACAGTTAATGGTCGCCTAGAAGGTACGCAATTAACAACTAAACTTCATGTTCGCGTATCTGCTCAAACTGAGAAGGGAGCAAATATTTCTGACCAATGGACCGGTTCAGAATTGCCACTTGCCTTTGCTTCAGACTCAAATCCAACTGATCCTGTTTCAAACGTCAACGATAAATTGATTTCCTTTAATGACCGCCCAGCTAACCGTTGGACAAACTGGAACCGTACTAATCCAGAAGCTTCAGTTGGTGTCCTATTCGGAGATTCAGGTATTTTGAGCAAACGTTCAGTTGATAATCTAAGTGTCGGATTCCACGAAGACCACGGAGTTGGTGTACCGAAGTCTTATGTGATTGAATATTATGTCGGTAAGACCGTTCCAACAGCCCCTAAAAACCCTAGCTTTGTAGGTGAGGAAAACCATGCCTTTAATGATCCTGCAAACTGGAAAGAGGTAAGCAATCTCAAAGCACCAGCTCAATTAAAAGCTGGAGAAATGAATCATTTCAGCTTTGATAAAGTTGAGACCTATGCGGTTCGCATTCGTATGGTTCGACTTGATAGCAAGAAAGGAACGTCTATCACAGAAGTACAAATTTTTGCGAAACAAGTTGCGGCAGCTAAACAAGGACAAACAAGAATCCAAGTTGACGGTAAAGACTTAGCAAACTTTAACCCTGATTTGACTGACTACTATCTTGAATCAGTAGATGGAAAAGTTCCTGCAGTAACAGCAAGTGTTAGCAACAATGGTCTCGCTACCGTCGTTCCAAGCGTTCGTGAAGGTGAGCCAGTTCGTGTTATCGCGAAGGCTGAAAATGGTGATATCCTAGGAGAATACCGTCTACACTTTACAAGCAATAAAGACTTGCTCTCTCGTAAACCAGTTGCCGCGGTCAAACAAGCTCGCTTGCTACAAGTAGGGCAACCGCTTGAATTGCCAACTAAGGTTCCTGTTTACTTCACAGGTAAAGACGGTTACGAAACAAAAGACTTGGCAGTTGAATGGGAAGAAGTTCCAGCAGAAAATCTGACAAAAGCAGGTCAATTTACCGTTCGAGGCCATGTCCTAGGTAGTGATCTTGTTGCTGAGTTTACTGTACGAGTGACAGACAAACTTGGTGAAGCTCTTTCAAATAACCCAGAGTATGATGAAAATAGTAACCGCGCCTTTGCTTCAGCCACTAACGACATTGATAGAAACTCCCATGACCGTGTGGACTATCTCAATGACGGAAATCATTCAGAAAATCGTCGTTGGACAAACTGGTCTCCAACACCATCTTCTAATCCAGAAGTATCAGCAGGTGTGATCTTCCGTGAAAATGGGAAGATTGTAGAACGGACTGTTGCGCAAGCCAAACTTCATTTCTTTGCAGATAGTGGTACGGATGCCCCATCTAAACTCGTTTTGGAACGTTATATTGGCCCAGACTTTGAAGTACCTACCTACTATTCAAACTACCAAGCCTACGATGCAGCCCATCCATTCAACAATCCAGAAAATTGGGAAACTGTGCCTTATCGTGCGGATAAAGACATCGCAGCTGGTGATGAAATCAACGTAACATTTAAAGCTGTCAAAGCCAAAGCTATGAGATGGCGTATGGAGCGTAAAGCTGACAAGAGCGGTGTTGCGATGATTGAGATGACCTTCCTTGCACCGAGTGAATTGCCTCAAGAAAGTACCCAATCAAAAATTCTTGTAGATGGAAAAGAGCTTCCTGACTTCGCTGAAGATCGTCAAGACTACCAAATCACTTATAAAGGTCAACGTCCAAAAGTCTCAGTCGAAGAAAGTAATCAAGTAGCTTCAACAGTTGTAGATAGCGGAGACGATAGCCTTCCAGTGTTTGTTCGCCTTGTTTCAGAAAGTGGAAAACAAGTCAAGGAATACCGTATCCAGTTTACAAAAGAAAAGCCAGTTTCTGAGAAGACTGTTGCTGCTGTACAAGAAGATCTTCCAAAACTCGAATTTGTTGAAAAAGATTTGGCCTACAAGACAGTTGAGAAAAAGGATCCAACATTGTATCTAGGTGAAACTCGTGTAGAACAAGAAGGAAAAGTTGGTAAAGAACGTATCTTTACAGCGATTAATCCTGATGGAAGTAAGGAAGAAAAACTTCGCGAAGTGGTAGAGGCTCCGACAGACCGCATCGTCTTGGTCGGAACAAAACCAGGAACCTCTCTTCCAGAAGACGAAGTGAAGAACCTTGTCCTCGACAGACCCGAACTTATAGTCGAAGAAGAAACCATCGACTTCAAGGTTCAGGAGCGTAAGTCTGATAAGTTGTACCTAGGAGAAACTCGTGTCCTACAAGAAGGTCAAAAAGGTATTCGTCTTCACTTGATTGAAGTGGAAAATGGAAAACGTCAGCTTAAAGAAACTTACGATAAAGTCGCTGCTCAAGATCGTATAGTAGAAGTTGGCACTAAACCAGGAACTTCTCTTCCAGAAGATGAAGTGAAGAACCTAGTCCTTAACAGACCAGAACTTGTAATCGAAGAAGAAACAATTGATTTCAAGGTTCAGGAACAAAAGAATGATAAGCTTCCAGCGGGTCAAACTCGTGTTCTACAAGAAGGTCAAAAAGGTATCCGTGTTCACTTAATCGAAGTTGAAAATGGTAAGCGAACTGAAAAAGAAAGCTATGATAAAGTTATAGCTCAGGATCGCATCATCGAAGTTGGTACGGCTAGTGAAACAACTAAACCAGTACCTCAAGAATCTACAAAACCACAAGTATCAGAAAAAGCAGATACAAAAGAAATTGCTTCAAGTAAAGCTAATCAAGCTCAAAAAGAGCAGTTGCCAAATACAGGAAGTGCAGCAAGTCAAGCAGCTCTAGCAGCAGGTTTAGCTCTTCTTGGTTTGGGGGCAGGATTAGTCGCCACTAAAGGCAAAAAAGAAGACTAGAATGAATCAGTATTTCTTCTAATTGTATCTCAGAAAGACCAGGGAAACCTGGTCTTTTTAATAGGTAGAAGCATTCTCTCTAGAGCAATTTAATGTTTGTGAAATCAGATAACCAAAATGATAAAAACACTATCTGGTATCGAAAACGAGATGAACTTATTTTTTAAAAAATAGCGGTAAAATATACCAGATTCTGTTTCGATGATAGGAGAAGAAAAAGGCATAAAGTGGTTAATATACGGATGTAAAAAAGTCGATTTCAATCGGTAAGAAAAAATTGGATTTTTTTATAAAAATTTGCTTGATAGTTCTAACCTTTTTCTTCATAGTATGATAAAATGTGGATGTAATGTGGCTAATAATTTTCGCTTGAAAAAGGAGAATGGTGATTAATTGGGGACAATCATTTAGTTTACTATTACATTGTACATTTACAACTGAATATTATAAGAAAGGAAGATTAAATGAACAAGAAAATAAGATCTTGGATTCAGATCCTTATTCTTTGTTTGGGAGTTATTCTCCAATCGTTTGCCCCTCTGACGCAAGTACATGCGACAGAGTATAATGATGTTATCACTAGTGTTGGTGTTGAAAACAGATCTGGTGAAGCTTTAACGCAAGGGTTGGATATTTGGCAAGAATTCCGTCTTACTGCAGATTTTATTTTGCCAGATAATACGGTGCATGAAGGTGATACAACAACACTTCAATTGCCATCAGAGATTACATTTTCAAACTCTTCAGACATTGAATTACGAGATGCTTCTAACAATCTTGTAGCTACTGGTCGTTTAGATGCAGATAGCAAAACAATTACTCTCACTTATACAAAATTTGTTGAGAATAATTCTGGCGTTAGGGGGAAATTCTTTGTCTATGTCCGAGTTGACCATGACGTTGTTTCAGAAGAAAAAGACGTTGATGTTAACATTACTGTAGGACATAGAGTTCTATTTGCAGGAAAGATTCGTTATAACGGCCCTCCAGGGAAATACGACTCTAAAATTGAAAAGAGTTCATTTCAACAGGGAGGAGATCCTAACAATGTAATTCGTTACAATATTACTGTAAACCGAAATATGGCTGATTATAGTAATGTCACTATCAAAGATGACTTCTCATCTCCAAATATGACATTCCTGCAAGATACTTTTCGTATTTATAAAGTAGATTGGAGCTGGAATAACGGAGTCTGGAATTGGTCCAATGCTCAGGATATGACCGAAACCTTTAAAAACCAACTAGTGGTAAATGCGAATGGTGATGGTTTCACCCTTCCTTTAGGAGATACTAATGGTTTTGGTTATATGATCGAGTACCGAGCTAAAGCGAATTATGATCTAGTCGATGGTGAGGAAATCACGAACGTAGCCAACATGAGCTACAATGGTAGTGAGAATGAACAATCAACCAGTACACGTACCTACCAGATTGCAGGTGGTGTTGCGGAAGGATATGTTTTCACCATTAAAATTCATAAGGTAGACGAAGCAGGCCAACCTTTGCAAGGTGCAGTTTTTGAAGTGATTCGTGATCGTAACCAAGCCGTTGTTGGACGATTGACAACAGGTCCTGATGGTAACGCTAGTGTAGGTAGATTGCTACGAGATAACTATACGATTCGTGAAGTAACTACTCCTCTTGGCTATGACAAATTAACTGAAGATATTAAAATTTCTCCAGATGAGTTTGGTTCAGACAAATCAGTAGAACGTCGAAATGAAAATAAGAAGACACCTCCGAAGACACCAACTGAGAAAGAGATTACTTTCAAAAAGGTGGATCCAAATGGAAAAGAAATTCCAGGAGCGGAACTGAAAATCTATAGTGGAGATACAGTCAATCTTGAAGAGGCACCTGTTGCAGACTGGACTACTGTAGCTGACACTTCTAAAGTGATTAAGCTGGCACCAGGGACCTACACCTTCCATGAGAAAGCCGCTCCAACTGGTTACCTCAAAGTAACGGACATCACTTTCCAAGTCAAACACGACGGCACAGTGGAAGTGACAAACGTTGGTGAGAAAGACTCTAAAGGTGAAGAAAACAAAGTTGCCACAAACGGCTCAACTGTAACTGTAACCGACAAAGACGATGACCTACCACGTAAGATTACCTTCAGTAAGGTTAGCCTTGGTGGTACGGAAATCGCAGGCGCTCAAATTAAGATCTACAAGGGCGATAAGGCAGAAGGTACAGCTGTAGAAAGCTGGACTTCAGAAGCTGGTAAGTCTAAAGAATTGAGCTTGGCCCCAGGTACTTACACCTTCCATGAGGAAGCGGCCCCAACTGGATACCTCAAAGTAACGGATATCACTTTCAAAGTTAACTATGATGGAACAGTTAAAGTGACGAATGTTGGTACTAAGGATGCTAAAGGCGAGGACAATACTGTCGTAACCGATGGTTCAACAATCAAAGTCACTGATAAAGATGATGATCTTCCACGTAAGATTACCTTCAGTAAAGTTAACCTTGGTGGAACAGAAATCGCAGGTGCTCAAATCAAGATCTACAAGGGCGACAAGGCAGAAGGCACAGCCGTAGAAAGCTGGACTTCAGAAGCTGGTAAGTCTAAAGAATTGAGCTTGGCCCCAGGTACTTACACCTTCCATGAGGAAGCAGCCCCAACTGGATACCTCAAAGTAACAGATATTACTTTCAAAGTGAAAACTGACGGAACAGTAGAAGTAACCAATGTCGGCGAGAAAGACTCTAAGGGTGAAGACAACAAGGTCGTAACCAACGGCTCAACTGTAACTGTAACTGATAAAGATGATGACCTTCCACGTAAGATTACCTTTAGCAAGGTTAGCCTTGGTGGAACAGAAATCGCTGGTGCAGAGATTAAGATCTACAAAGGCGATAAGGCAGAAGGCACAGCTGTAGAAAGCTGGACTTCAGAAGCTGGTAAGTCTAAAGATCTTAACTTGGCGCCAGGTACTTACACTTTCCATGAGGAAGCAGCCCCAACTGGATACTTAGCAGTAACAGATATTACATTCCAAGTTAACTACGACGGAACTGTAACAGTGGTAAATGCTAGTGGAAATCAGGTTGAGTTTAAGGATGGTAAGTTAGTAGTAACGGACCAAACTGAACCAGAAAATCCTAACCTACCAAACACTGGAAGTGAATCTGGACAAGCTGCATTAGCAGCAGGTTTAGCTCTTCTAGCTTTAGGTGCAGGTCTTGTTGCAACTAAACGAAGAAAAGAAGACTAATCTCATTTAGTAGCCAATAAGTACAGTAAAGAAAGATCAGGGATAAACCCCTGGTCTTTTTTCTATGATTCAGAATAATGAAATATGATAAATTAAACTATTTACCAGTATGGTATATGACTATTGCTAAATCTCTTCTGATTTTTACTTATATAAAATAGTTTGGATAATTATTAAGGTGTATCAAACTTATAAATAAATGGAATGTTTTATGCATTGTTCCTTTCTGTTTGTTTAAAAGAGAAGTTGTTCGTATGTGTACACTAAACTTAAAGAAACTTCAGTCTGATGAAAGAATTAGTTTTTATGGCAGTAATTTTACACTGTGTCAATATTTTTAAAAGGCAATAACCTCATAATATTACAAAAAAAGTTAATTTTGTTTTATAATGAAACTAAAGGAGGTTTCTATATTAAAAATAGAATAAATATGATAAATATTGCACTCACATATAGTTATGAAACATGTTAATATGATGTAACTTATTCAATAACCCTCATGGATTTCAACGAATTCGAAAGGAGATGAGTGTTGAGATTTTATAATCATAGTTTGTCGGTTTAATGTTTTCGGTAATTTAGAAAGGAAGATTATGAAGAACAAGAAATTTTGGTTACCTATCCTAACTTCTCTGACCTGTTTGCTAGGGATAATCTTTGCTCCAAATTCAGTTCAAGCAAAGGAACTGAAGAACGTTATCAGTAATATTGGAATTTGGGAGGTTGATAATGGTAAGTTTATAAAACCAGATGCGAATGGTGTTTATACACTTTCTCCTGAACATCATAACTACTCAAATTATAAATTCACTGTTGATTACGATTTGAGCGCCTATGATGGTAAATTAGAGGACGGTGATACCTTTACCTTTACTGTTCCGAGCCCTTTAACTGTTAGAAATGAAACTTTTGATTTAAAAGATAAGGAAACAGATCTCGTTATCGGAGAAACTCAAATTGTATCAAACGGGGATAATAATGGTGGTAAGGCAACTATTACATTAAAAAATCTGAAAACCTATCTTGAGAAAAAAGGTGGCTATCAAGTCCAAAACGTTAAAGGGAATTTCTTTGTTGGTTTTAGTTCTAAAAATGAATTAAGCAATGAAACGCTCCGTTTTGATAAAACGGAAACTATAAATGAAATTACACACCAAATTAAGGTAAAAAGAGGTGAAGCATCTGATTATTCTGAAGGTATTGGACGTGCTAATTTCAGTAAGTATCATGGTCTGATTTACAAAGAGGATTGGACATCTAGTGCTCTAAATAAGAGTGGACAATATTTACACAGTTGGTATGTTCGAGCTAATCCTAAACAAGCTGCCTATAACAAAATTGAAATTCATGACTGGGTTGACCCAAATGCCTCACCGATGCAGATGATTCCTGAAACATTTAAAGTTACGGCAGGTTGGTACGATAAATCTTATTACTTTAAAGATGAGGTGGTTTTAGAAGCTGGTAAAGATTACCAAGTTAGTTGGAATGAGTCATATACCGATTTTACTTTAACAATTAACAATGCTTCTTCAATTGTTGCTAAGAACGGGAAACCTGCAGCATTTCGAATTAATTATAAAACGAGTGCTCCAGCTGATGGAACAAAAGTTCAGAATAATGCTGAAATGAAGGGTGATGACCAGATTCTTACATATGACGACTATAGTAATAAGACAGTCGTTAAGCAAATCGGAAACTCAGTAGTTGCTTCAGGCGGTACAATTCAGTTAGAAACTGGTTACCGTATCATTCTTTACAAGGTCGACGAGCTGACTCATGACCGTCTAAAAGGAGCAAAATTCAAGATTACTCCTCCGGCAGGAGCTACGGCTAAAGAGGAAATTGTAACGACAAATGATGACGGAATTGCTGAATCATCTATTTACTCAGAGAGTGATATCAAGAAAGGGAACTTTACAGTAACCGAGGTTGAGGCTCCTGAGGGATATGAGTTGAATCCTACTCCGTTTGAGATGACTGTTGGACAAGACGGAGCTATCAAAACAGTTACAAATAAGCGTATTAAAGCTAAAGTTAAGATTAAAGCTAATAAAAAACTTACAGGACGTGAGTTAAAGGCTGAAGAGTTTGAATTCACTTTAACAGATCAAGATGGTAAGGTGAAAGAAACTGTGAAGAATAACAAAGACGGAAGCATTGCTTTCTCAGAATTGGAATTCGACAAAGCAGGAACTTATACCTTTAAAATTGCTGAAAAAGCTGGCAGTGATACAAGCATCAAGTACGACACTAAAACTGTTACGGCTACAGTTACTGTAGCGGACAAGGGTAAAGGTGCACTTGAATCAACTGTTTCTTACGATGATGAAAAAGCATTCGAGAATACTTACACTCCAGCAAAAACGGAAGTTTCTGTTAAGAAAGTATGGAAGGACGAGAACAACCAAGATGGTAAACGTCCATCTTCTGTCA
>OBWU01000337.1_pt1 | contig 11195 bp, 12 predicted proteins | sample 1476551 | NCBI WGS metagenome assembly OBWU01 (sample SAMEA2580135, study PRJEB22360) | human gut metagenome | biome: human gut; feature: human-associated habitat; material: faeces | place: Denmark | collected 2008/2010
AAATTAAATTACATGATTATCTTAACTAGAATCGTACTAATTGTTTAAATTAACCCCTTCTGTTGTGATAGAAACATGCAAAGACTCTCGAGGAATGATTTCTTTGAGAGTCTTATGTTACACCTATGACTTAAAGGATTAGTTGCTTACAGCAACACAAGGAAGTGGGGAGAAGGATTCTACTTGACCAAGGATGGACAAGCCGTCGCATCAACTAGCTATAACCTCTACGGGGCAAGAAAGACAAGCACAGATACAACAGGCAATCCATTCGCCTATAACGGTGAAGCCCGTGACGATACTGGACTTGACTATTTACGCGCAAGGTATTATGATAGTCAGGGAGGTACTTTCTTAACCGAGGATAGCTACCCAGGGGAGGAAACAGACCCTCTCAGCCAGAACCGCTACAGCTATGTGCAGAACAACCCTGTCAACTATACCGACCCGAGTGGGCACTTCTGGAACAGTATCAAAAAAGGCTGGAACTATGTTAAGTCAGGTCTTAATTGGGCTGGCAGACAAATTAGTAGAGGCGTTAATTGGGTTGGCAGACAGATTAGTAGAGGCGTTAATTGGGTTGGCAGACAGATTGATAGAGGCATTAACTGGGTTGGTAGACAGATTGATAGAGGTGTTAATTGGGTTGGCAGACAGTGGAATAAGGTTCAAACGGCCTACAATAGTGCCGGTGACTATGTACAACAGAAATACCAACAAGCGGCAGCACAGATAGAGGCTAAGCGCCAACAAGTGGTTCGGTCTGCCTATGCGCTGGCAACAGGCTTGAGCTCTTCCCCAACCATCCGAGAAGGTATGAATCTCCTTCGAAACTGGGGTACAGCCTTGCAGAACACCTTAAAACATGTCTGTACAACAGCTGAACGAGTCAAGAATCAAGTCGTTGATTTCGTGAAAAATGTCGACTGGAAGAAGGTTGCCGTAACTGCGGCAGCTATCGGTGTCGGTATTGCGCTTACCGTAGCGACTGGAGGTCTTGGAGCCCCCGTAGCGATGGCTATCGGTGGTGCAGCCTCTGGAGCAATCATCTCAGGATATGATGCCTATAGTTCTGGCAAACGTGGTTGGGAATTGATTGGTTCGATTGCCAAAGGAGCAGGAACAGGTGCTATCTCAGGTCTTATTGGCGGCCAATTGATGGGAGCAGGAGCTAGTCTAGCAACCAATGTGACTCAAAATATTGGCAATCAAGCAGTTCGACAAGTTGCCAAGATTGGAGTGGAATCTGCGGTTGAGACTGTGATTGACACAGGTATTGATTTGGCCACAGGAAATAAGATTACTGGTCAAACAGTCGCCATGAACTTTGCCTTTAACACCTTTACCAACGGAGGAGGTAGTGTGTCTCCTAAGAAGGCTCCTAAGGCTGATGTGGTGACGACGAAACCTACGGGTGGACGTATACCAATGACAGTAGATAATCTCCAAATGTTTGCGAAGAAGCCTAAAGCTAAGTCCTCTGATATTGTGAATGTGAATATTTCTAAGTCGAAATACCCTGAGACTGCTCAACATATTGAAGATGCTATTAAAAATGGTCAACCTTCCATTCTTACTATTGACCGAGAAAATGCTAAATTAAATAGGAAAGAAGCATTAAGAGGGACTAAAAAAGTCCCTAATAAAGATCTAGATGAGTATCCACCAGCTATGTTTAAAGAAGGTGGTGCAGGAGCTAGTGTTCGACCGATTGGTAGATCAGATAATCGTGGTTCAGGATCTACAGCAGGTCATCAGTTAAGACCGTATGATGATGGTACAAAAGTGAAATTTAATATAATAGAGTAGGTGAATAAAATGTTGACTATGAAAAAGATTATTGCGGAATTTGATAAAAGTTCTAATGATATTAAATTCCTTGAATTTAATAAAAAAATAACGGAAAGTATCGAAATACCACAAGAAATGAAGTTTATCTTAGAACATTTTTCTTATATAATTGTGAATGGTTATTTAAAAATCTTGGGGAATGATTCAGAGAATGGCTTTAGCTACTGTAATGAATTGTTTTCAAAATGTTATAATTCTAATCGTTGTTTGATAGCTTATGACATCTTGGGAGGTCTCTTTGCAATAAATATTGAAAAATTAAATTCAATAGAATATTTCGCTCCTGATACATTAGAATGGGAGGATTTGGAGATAGATTATAAGGAATTTTTATATTGGGTGATGACAAATCAGTTAGACACATTTTACCAAGAACTTATAGCACCAGATTTGTTAACATTAGATTTATCACTTGAAAAAAATGAAGTTGTTTTGACCTATCCTTTTATTTGGTCAATGGAATACACCCCATCAGGTGCAGTTAGAAAAATAGTTCCCTTTAAAGAATTGTTAGAAATGAATGCTGATTTTTATAGACAGTTAAGTATATAAAGTTATAGTCGTGCCTCTCTTTTAGATTGTTATTTATCTTTTAAAGGAGCGCTTGAGTGGGAGACTTTGGCATTAATTCATCAATTGGTGCTCAGTGGAAAGATAAAATTGCTACTGTAGATAATGTTGTGGATGAAATCGTCAGAACCACACCATATGAAGATTTAAACAAAATTTACTTGAATGTTAAATTACAACGCATTTACATAAAAAAATTTTTATAGCGATTTAGTTTACAAAGATTTTCCAAATTAGTTTAACATTGTGTAAATGGGTAAGGTGGTAATACACAGTTAAAACTAAGAACAAACTATTTGTTAGTGAAAAACTTTTCTCATAATTAGATTCGTTAAAATCTCTTGAAGAATTTCTTCAGGAGATTTTACTTATGGTGCAATATAAAGTTTACTTATAGCTAACTATACTGAACCAACATCGCTTCTGAGAAGAACTTAGAGAACCGCCTGCTTGCGATCAAGGACAAGAAGGGTCTTCTCATGGCTGCGCTTTACGACGGGGATGATAACCATTTCTTCACTGCCAGTCGCAAGGAAGGCAAGAACACCTATCAGCTCTTCCAACGCAAGCCAAAGGATACCAAGTCAGGCCGTAAGTCACCATATACAGCCCCAAGTGGGGACCAACACTCCCTCTTCTGGTATGGCTTTAGTCAGAATGTCCTCCAAGCTCTATCCACATTACCGCAAACAATAGGAAGCATCTGGCACAGCATCTTTGACGATGTGTCGACAGCCTACCACCAGAAAGTGGCTAAGGACCGAGCGACCAAGGATGGACAAGCCGTCGCATCAAGCAGCTATAACCTCTATGGGGCAAGCAAGACAAGTACAGATACAACAGGCAAACCCTTTGCCTATAACGGCGAAGCCCGTGATGATACTGGACTTAATTATTCAGGATAGGGCTACCTCCATGAAGGTAGCCCTATTTTTTTGACTGTGAATGAATCGAAGCGATGGGATTATACAGAGTTAGAATTTCTTTTTGCTTTGACTGAGATACATGAGTATAGATTTGTGTGACTGAGATAGAACTATGTCCAAGAATTTGTTGAATGTATCGAATATCTACATCACTATCTAGAAGCATTGTTGCGAAACTATGTCTAAACATATGGGGAGTAATAGGTGTAGTTAAGTTATGTTGTTTAACAAGGGTATTTAGAATTAAACGTACACTTTGCTCTGACAATGGTTTGATAGAATATTTTCCAGGGAATAGGTAGTCACTGGATTGAAAACAGTAGTTATTTATATATGTTTCTAGTAAGCTAAATGTTATTTGATCTCCTAAAAATAGGATACGTTCTTTCTTACCTTTTCCCATAATATGGACAGTCCTATTTGAAAGATTAATATTTTTGAGATGAATATGACAAAGTTCGGAAACCCTAATACCAGTTGAAATCAATAGGGAAATGATTAGCAAATTTCTTTCAGCTTTTTGTTTTTGATATTTAGATTTTGAATAGGTAACTTTCTCTTCTAAATGTGAAAAAATACTTTTCAAAATGTCATAAGGAATTGTTTTAGGTAATATTTTTTCCGTTCTAAATTGAAAACGTAATTGATTAAAAGGATTCTCATCAACTAAATTCTGATATTTTAAGTAGCTGTAAAATACCTTCAAACTAGCGATTTTGCGACGTAATGTATTAGATTTAAGATTGGATTTTATCAAATGTTCAACATAGGTTTCCACACGGGTGTAATTTGAATTGTAAAATTGCAAAATATCATTTTTGTAAGCTCTAATCGTATGTGAACTTAAGCGTCTATGAGTTTCGCAGTGGTCTAAGAAAGTAGAAATAAGTGTATAATCCATGAATAACTCCTTTATCAATAATCATGCTATTATAAACTTATTTGGATGCTTTGTATAGTGATAATAAATAGTTATCGGTAGGAGAAATTATGAGATTAATAGTAATTTTAAATGTCAACCCAGATTCATCCATTCAAACAAAAATTATCGAAAATAGAGAATACACTCGCAATGAATTGAGAGATATTCTCCATAAAAGTTTTTCTAAATTTGTCGATGAAATCATATTTTACGATAATTTTGAGAGATTTAAAAAAAGTGTTTTTAATCACCTAGACGATTTTGTGTTAAATTTTGATTTTGGCTATAACAGTCGAATTAGAAACATGAGTGTCCCAGCATTTTGTGAAAATTATAAAATTAAATATTTCAATCCAGACCCATATGTACAAGTTTTATGTCAAGATAAATTTATGACAGAGAAATTTGCAGAAAATTTTGGCATAAAAGTCCCAAAAAGTTTGTTAGTATTTGCTCATTCATACACTAAAGAAATTTTAGCGAACTTTGAATATCCAATTATTATTAAACCGAACTATGAATCAGAATCAATAGGAATTACACAAAACTCTATTGTTGAAAATATGGAACAGGCAGATATGGCACTCAAGCAATTAATGAAGGACTTTGATGGTATTCTAGTAGAGGAATACATTGAAGGGAGAGAAGTAGCTATTACTATTTTGGAAAATGAAGGAGAGTTATTTTTTGAAGAAGTTGAACTTATTTTTCCAGAATATAGTGAATTCAAGTATCAGGCTTATACCTCAGAAATTAAACAAAAAATCGGTGTAGAAATCGAAAAAAGTTGCTATTTAAGCGACAAAGATATTATCAACTTAAAGCAACTTTATAAGAACTTGTCTCCAAATAAATTGATACGAGTAGATGGTCGAATAAAAAATGCAGAATTTTATCTAATAGAGATCAATGCCAATCCTGGGTTGTATCCAAAATCTGTTGTACCTAAAACATTCAACATAAATGGCTATACGTACGATGAAATGGTACAAACACTCTTTACTCATCATTTAAATTAAGGGGGAGTTTCCACGAAGTTTCATACATTAACTTCATTTTATAATCTGAGAAGTTTTTGATTTGATTATCAGCTTGTTTATTACAGTACATTTCAACCTTTTCAGAATTGCACATTCTATAATAATAATGACAGAGGTTATAATAAATTTTATCAATAAATCTTTTAAAACCTGTCTCGTTTAACAAATCTTCTAATTCATACACAAGCATTTGACAATTAATATCTGCTACTTGGTCGCTTAGAATATAGTAAACTAGTAAATTATTATAAATTGCTAGTAAATCATATTGATCATATGCAGTTAGCTTAGCATTATTGAGCAGTTCTGGGATAGAGTTATCAATATCATTATTATGGAATTTAATGGTGGCTTCGTTATGAAGAATCATATGATTGTAAATAAGGCTGTCTCCAAAAAAATCTCTGGCTTTATTTAATTGCTCCTCTGCATCATTGATTTTATAATTGACCGCATACAAGTAAGACAAGTAAATAGCATTTAGACCAGAGAATTCTGCATTTTCTAGACTATAAATTCTACCTGAAATTTCCTCAACTTTCCTTAGTCGTTCAGAAAAGCTAAGCTCAAATACATTTGAAATTCTAATTAAATACGGGTAGTACGGATTATCTACTTGTAATTTAATATTTTCAAAGATTGTTTTAGCCTCATCTCTACGTTCTAATTGTATTAAGTTCATTAGTTTAATCAATGATAGTTTGAAAAATTGTGAGCTTTGTTCACTAAGATTCATAATATTTTCCTGAATGTATTTAATGGATTCAGGAAACAATTCACAACGATTTAAAATTAAGGACTTGGCAAATACTATATCTGCTGTAACTTCTGTTGAAAGATTGATAAACTCTAGTGCCTCATAGTATAAATTTGCATCATAGGCTATTTTAGCTAGCGACAGTGCGAAGGAACTATCTTCCTCGATAAATCTCTGCCTATTTAAATAAAAAATTTCGAAATACTCTTTACGACCTTGTTGTGAATCAAATTTTAATAACCGTTCCTGTATCTTAGGTAATATTAATTTAATTTGTAAGAAAAATTTTGAACAAATATAGTAATCAACAAGAGTATCTAAATAAACAAATTCATTTGTTTGAGATAGCTTTAAGTTGAGAAATCTGATGAGAATTGAGCCAACAAATGTTCTCTCTTTTTTGAAATAGGTTTCTTGTCTAATTACTTCTGATACAGAGTTTGATAGAAAAACGAAGTTTCCAGCTTGGTCTAATAGCCCTTTTTCAAGAAGAAAGTCGATATCTTCTTGGGAAAAAGTTTTATCAGTCTCTAACATGATTTCTCTTAAATCCGTAAGTGATAATTTTCTCTTTGTGTAGAATACAAAAAGTAAGAATACTAATTGAGTTTGAGAAATATTTTCAATAATCTGGTAAATGCTCTGTAATTTGGAAGCCTTATCTTCCTTCAAACGCTCAGAAAAATCTTTTAGTATTAAGGAGATTTCCGATAAATCTCCTTTTCTTATAGAATCCTGTAAAGTTGTAAAATTAATTTGTTCAGCTTGTAATGCTAACTGATTTGATAAAATATTTATGTATAGTTTAATGTGCTCATCGGAGAGTTTTTCTAATTTATATGTCCTCAATATTATATTGCGACTATTTTTAAAACTATTTTCAACTTTTTTATCTGCACACTCAAAAATGAATAGACTTCCTTTAGATTTTTCAATCAATTTATTCAATAAATCGAGTGATTCTTGATCAATTACTGAGGCGTTTGGAAAATTGAAATATAAATTTTCATGATCTAGTACATATTTTGCGTATTCAAATAGATTCTCAGTTTGAGCATTTAAAATAAAAGTTTCGTATTCTCTAGACTCAGGTATTAAAGAAGGCAAATTTACTTCAGAGATTATAGATTCTAAGCCATTTTCTTTAGATACCATTCCAATAAAAGCTTGACCAAAAAAAGAAGACATTTTTAATAGTAGTTGCAGGGCCTTTGAACTATTAATTTTTTTAGTATAGAATGCTTTAAAATCAAGATACCCATAGAACTGGCTTACTTTATCTAACTCAATTACAAAACGTCTAAATGTAGAAGAGTTTTCAGTGTCATCTAAATGAAGAATCTCAATAGGAATTTGTGAAAAATCTTTTATAATTTCTTTTATAAACTCCGACTTCCCTATACCTGAATTCGCTCTAATAATATAAACTTGACTTTTGCCTGTTTTTAAATGTTGTTTATATTCATTTTGTATTTTACCTAGTTCATCTCTACGATTTATAAATTCCATATTTTTATTTTCCTACCGATAACTATTTATTATCACTAGTATACCATAGATTCATATCTCCAATATGTTTTCGATTGTAGTTTTCTTACTTTTTTATATTCTCAAAGACTTTTTGAACAGCTTCATAGTACTTTTTCTTCAATAACTAAATATGTGGAATTCTGTCTATCGGTAACAACGCACCAAAAATGGTGCATTTGTCTTTTTTGTGCTATAATAGAAATAAATAAAAGGAGGAGTTACATGATTGGAGAAAATATAAAAACGTTACGCAAAACACATAAATTAACCCAGCCTGAGTTTGCAAAGATCATTGGTATCTCTAGAAATAGTCTGAGTCGTTATGAAAATGGGACAAGTCGAGTTTCGACAGAATTAATAGATCGTATCTGCAAGAAATTTAATGTTTCTTATATCGATATCGTAGGGGAAGAAAAAATGCTCACACCAGTAGAAGATTATCAGTTAACTCTGAAAATTGAAGTGATTAAAGAACGAGGGGCGAATATCTTAGCGCAACTTTATCGTTTTCAAGATGAACAAGGAATTGCATTTGATGATACTTCTAATCCTTGGGTTCTAATGAGCGATGATTTGTCTGATTTGATTAACACGAGGATTTATCTTGTTGCAACTTTTGAGGATATAGAGAGATTTAATGGCTATTTGGATGGCATTGAACGTATGCTAGAACAAGCTACTCATCTGGTGGTGGCTTAATGAAACTAGAAGAATTTAGTCAAGATAATTTTGAACAAGCCTCCAAACGACTCGTTCGTTCTTTAACTCGTGGAAAAACAACCTCATCTCATCCTAAGGCTGTTTTGCTCGGTGGACAGAGTGGTGCTGGGAAAACCACGATTCATCGTATTAAACAAAGGGAATTTCAAGGAAATATCATTATCGTTGATGGAGATAGTTATCGCTCTTTTCATCCGAACTACCTTGGCCTACAGGAAAAGTATGGCAAAGATAGTGTGAATTATACCAAAGTATTTGCGGGCCAAATGGTTGAATATCTCGTAGATGAATTGAGTAAACAAGGTTATCATTTGTTAATCGAGGGCACCTTGAGAACAACAGAAGTTCCTAGAAAAACGGCACAATTATTGATAACTAAAGGATATCAAGTCTCACTTGCACTAATTGCTACCAAGCCAGAATTGTCCTATCTCAGTACCTTGATACGTTATGAAGAGCTCTATACTATAGATCCTAGTCAAGCTAGAGCGACTTCCAAAGAGCATCATGATGGAATTGTAGAACATTTAGTTGATAACTTATGGGAGTTGGAAAAGGATAAACTTTTTAATCAAATTCAAATTTTTCAAAGAGATCAATCGTGTGTTTATGATTCGCAAGTAGATGAAACATCAGCAGCAGAAGTTCTACACGAATGCCTATTTGGAAAATGGAGTAAGGTGGAGGAAGAGATGTTGAAGATGAGTCCGTAACGGTTGAGAGAACTGGGGGAAGTGTGACGGTAGAACATTAATTTTCACATGGATATTTAGTATATAATATGAGAGGTAGATAATGGAAACTGTAAATACAATTTTGGGAATAGTTGGCTCGTTGTTTGGTATATATGCTACGGCAATTTCTCTTAAAAATAAGAAAGACATTGAAGTAATTATAAAAAATTCTAATAATAGTCAAAATATAGGTAATAATAGTAGTAATAATGTGCAAAATATTGGTAATAGGGGAAAATAGATGGCTAATTCTCAGAGTATTGGAAATCATAGCAATAATAATACTCAAAATTTATACATAACAAATATTGAGCAGCGTACATTGATCCCAACTGTTATTTTTCAGCTTTTAAAATATGTTGAAGGATTTCACTCTCAAAACGATGAAAAATTTTTACTTGAACAACCAGCTGAATTAAAAGCAAAATTACAATTTAATAATTCTAGGAGATATATTAGATTATTTAAAGAGGGTCTCGGTAACTATATTTTACTAGAAAATGTACTAAAAGATGAATTCACAGATAGTCAAAGAGTAGTTGAAAATATAAAGAATATTTTTATGGATCATACTCCTATAGATGCAGAAGGAAATCCGATAGTAGGTAATGGTGATGAATGTTTGAAAAAGATGCATGATGATATCAAAGAAAGAATCGCGAGAGATCCTGATTTTTTATCTAGTCAAATTGATGACCTAGAATTGGATAAATTTATTATTGCACTTCTTCAATATGGAGTCATGGAGTGTCAGATATTATTGAATCCAAATATTTATATGGGGGATAATAATGTTATTACTTGATAAAAATGCTGAGCCCAAAAAGACTATTTTTTATCTTTCAGCTATTGTACATGGCTTGATTTTAAAGAAGAAAGTCAATATAGAAAGTCTTTATATAGAACTTCAAAAAGAAATTGAAGATGAACTAAATTATGATTTTTTTATTTTAGCACTAGATTTTCTTTTTCTATTAGATAAAATAAGAGTTAATAATGAAGGAGATATTGAGAGTGTTCATTAAAAGTTTGAGTATTATCAGTAAAAATACTGATGTTGTATTGAGAAAAATAGAATTTAAAAATGGAATTAATTTTATAGTGGATTCGGAGAAGTCTGATAAGCATAATAAAGTTGGAAAAACAACATGCTTAAAACTACTGGATTTAAGTTTAGGGGCAAAAAGTAAAGATGCCATTTTTAAAGATTATGAAACACAGAGTGTTAATGAACAATTAAGATTGTTCATTGAAAATCAAAAAATCTATACTGATATGGTATTAATAGATGATTTCAACCATCCTTCTAAAGAAGTTTCTATAAAGACAGAGTTGTTTAACAGAGGTAAGCGATATATTAATGGTGAGCAAACTTCATATGATGAAGTTAACAAATATTTAAATGAATTATTATTTGAAAACAGCTCTCAAAAGCCAAGTTTTAGAAGCACAATAAAGTCATTTGTACGAATTTTAATGACTAAGGATAATACTCAATTTTTAAAAGTATTAGATAATTTTTCAAATATTTCGGAATATCGTGCTATATATAATTATTTGTTCGATATTTCAGATCCTAAAAATGATTTAGAGCTTGGTAAATTAAAACAGGAATTAAAAAAAATAAAAAGTAAGGAAGAGAATTATAAAAAAACAAATACTATAGATGATGTTGTAAAAATAAAACAAATTAATGTTGCAATTGATAAAGAAATTGATCGGTTAGAAAAAGAAATAAATGATTTAGTGGATAAAAAAGCATTTGAGAAAAATAGAGTTCATATCAATAATATTAGAAAAAAATACGAGGAGATAAGTCGACAATTAAGTAAAATTGATTTTGACATTTTACAGTTACAAAAATATATCAAAGAGGCTGAGGAGAAATCCCAAAGAATAGTTAATCAAGAACTGGCAAATGACTTTTTTCAAGAGATTTCAGAATTGCTGCCTAGTATTACTAAAACTTTTTTGGATTTAGTTGAATTTAATTCCCAATTGAGTAGAAATAAATTGTCTTATTTTAATGATAGAATTCAAGAACTGATAAGAGAAAAGGAAAATAAAGAAAATATATTGACGGAATTGACTGAAAAAAATTCAGAATTTATTTCTTTAGTAGAAGAAAATAAAGTAGATTTATAT
>OBWU01000338.1_pt1 | contig 11193 bp, 7 predicted proteins | sample 1476551 | NCBI WGS metagenome assembly OBWU01 (sample SAMEA2580135, study PRJEB22360) | human gut metagenome | biome: human gut; feature: human-associated habitat; material: faeces | place: Denmark | collected 2008/2010
AAACCTTAGGCGGCGCCGGTAAGTCCACTCTGCTTTCGATTGCGGCAGCCCGCCTGCACCCGACCAGCGGCGAGGTTGAAATCCTTGACGAGACCCTCGGCGCTGTTGACGTATTCGACCTGCGCCCGCGCATTGGTCTGTCCTCCGGTGCTTCGGCTACCCAGATTCCCGCCAACGAGAAGGTTTCCGACGTTGTCGTGACCGCAGCGTACGCTGTGTCCGGCCGCTGGAAGGAAGAATACGACGTCATGGACGACGAGCGTGCCACCGAACTGCTGGCTGAATGGGGTGTCGACACCCTCGCTGACCGCACCTTCGGATCCCTCTCCGATGGCGAGCGCAAGCGTGCACTGATTGCCCGCGCCCTCATGACCGATCCTGAGCTGCTGCTACTGGACGAGCCCGGCGCAGGCATGGACATCTCCGGCCGTGAGGACCTGGTTGAGCGTCTGACCGCACTTGCCGCTGACCCCTACGCACCGGCTACCGTGCTCATCACCCACCACCTCGAGGAAATCCCGGCGGGCTTCACCCACGCCCTGCTGATCCGTGACGGCGGCGTGGTCGCTGCCGGCCCGATCCTGTCCACCATTACCGAGGCGAACCTCGCAGCAACCTACGACATGGACCTGGCTCTGACCGTCACCTCCGCGGGTCGTTACTCCGCGTTCAAGCGCGCATGAGCCGTGCCCCGAAGCAGCTGAGCGCCGAACAGATTGCTGAGCGTGCCGAGCGTGTCTACGCCATCGAGTCGGTCACGGCTCTGGCGCAGGCACCCGAGCAGGCTTTGCGCTACTACACGCAGCTGACCGATGTGAAGCTCCGTAGCGCCATGGAGCCGCAGTGGGGTATTTACATTGCGGAGTCTTCGAAGGTGATTCGTCGTGCGCTCGCTGCCGGTCATCAGCCCGTTTCTTTCCTGATGAGTGAGAAGTGGGCTGATGATTTGGCGGATGTTCTGCGCGCCCATCCTGACACTCCCGCGTATGTGGGCAGTGAGGAGCAGCTGGAGCAGGTGACCGGTTTTCATCTGCATCGTGGTGCGTTGGCGGCGATGGCTCGTCCGGCGCCGCAGCTTCTGGAGCAGTTGCTGCAGGGTGCCTCTCGCGTGGCGATTTTGGAAGATATCGTGGACCACACGAATGTGGGCGCTATTTTCCGTTCGGCTGCCGCGCTGAACGTGGATGCTGTGCTGGTGACTCCGCGGTGCGCTGATCCGCTGTATCGCCGCTCGATTCGCGTGTCGATGGGCACCGTTTTTCAGGTGCCGTGGGCTCGCTTGGAGTCGTGGCCTGCTGATCTGCAGACCCTGCACGAGCTGGGCTTTAAGAGCGCGGCGTTGGCTTTGGAGGAGGACTCGCTGACCCTGGAGGAGGTGTCTGCCCGCCGGGATGAGAAGCTTGCGCTGATTCTGGGCACGGAGGGCCACGGTCTGTCGCCCCGCACCTTGGCGGCGTGTGACGATACGGTGATGATTCCGATGTCGCATGGTGTGGATTCTTTGAATGTTGCGGCGGCGAGTGCCGTGGCGTTCTGGGAGACCCGCCCGCGTTCATAACCTGAGTTCTCACCTGATTCTTCACCCGCGTGAGTGCCTTCTTCGGGTGCCCTTGCGGTGTGTAGGTTGGTGCCTGTGAGGGAACGTACTGGGATTTAATCCGTGAAGGTGGTACCCTTAATGGGTTGTGCGCGCCCTATGCGGGCACAATGGTGATGCGCTCTGAGATTTTCTCGATAGCTGCACATCGAAAAACCTACTCCATCTATATAAGGGCTACTGGCAAAATCCAGTAGCAGAAGAAGGTAATCAATGAAGGCAGAAATCCACCCGGACTACAACCTGGTTCTGTTCCGCGACCTCGCATCCGGCAAGGTCTTCCTGACCCGTTCCACCATGACCTCGGACAAGACCGAGAAGTGGGAAGACGGCAACGAGTACCCGATCGTCGAGGTTGAAATCTCGTCCGAGTCGCACCCGTTCTACACCGGTAAGCAGCGCATCATGGACTCCGCAGGTCGCGTCGAGCGCTTCAACGCACGCTTCGGCAACTTCGGCAAGAAGTAAATCTTCTTTCCAGGTTTTGCTTTTTAGCGAAATCAATGCCCCGTTCTCCTTGGTTTTCAGGGAGGCGGGGCATTGTGCGTTCTGCAAATCATCGCAGAATAGCTCGCGCGAACGTGAGGAAAGTTGTAATGTAAAACCTTTCGTTCACTGGTGCGTAGACTCGCTGACGGCGTTACAATGGGAAAGTATTTTGCGAGCTGTGCATTTTCTGTGCCCTCCAGCACCGCCCTATATCGGCGGGTTATTTTCCGGCTCTCTGCACTCTAGAGACTTCGCTGGATGCGCCGCGCACCTCGCGTATCACCACCTCAAACAAAGGACAACTTAATGGGCGACGCTCACTCTGAACCGTCGCAGAAGAAGAAATGGGTCAAGCGTATTCTGCTGATTCTGCTGATTCTTCTGCTGGTTATTACCCTCGGTATTGGTTTCTTCATCTGGCGTGCTGGCCACACCTGGGATAGCAAGACCGAGAAGTTCGACTCCATCACTAAGGTGGATGAAGACCTCAGTAAAATTAAGGAGCAGCTTGGCGAGGCTAAGAAGCTCAATGTGACGGAGCTGAAGGCTCCGACCGTGACTAACTCGGATACTGGCAAGAACGGCACTAACGCTAACGGCTCCGATGCTGCCGCGGCTCTTGCAGCGAACGCCAGCGAGCACGATAAGGACGGCGACGGTATCCTGGATAACGGCTATAATTACGGCGTTATCAAGGGCCCCGGCAAGAACATTCTGCTGCTCGGTAGCGATACTCGTACCGGCGCTGATGCAGCTCTGGTGAGCGGTTCCCGTGCAGACACCATTATGCTCATGCACATCCCGGCTGACGGCAAGGGCGTGTACATCATCTCGATTATGCGTGACACCTGGGTTGATATTCCCGGTTACGGTACGGCTAAGGTGAACGCGGCGCTAAACTACGGCGGTGTTTCCCTACAGGTTGCTACCATCGAAAACCTGGTGGGCGTCAAGATCGACCATGTGGCTGAAATTGAGTTTGAAGGATTCAAGTCTCTCGTGAATGCCATTGGTGGCGTGGACGTCCAGGTTCCCTTCGCATTCACCAGTAATGTCTGGACCTTTACCCCGGGTCTGATGCACCTCAACGGCAGTGGCGCTCTGAGCTTTGTTCGTGAACGTTACTCTTTCGCTGATGGTGACTACCAGCGTGTTCGTAACCAGCGTGCATTCCTGCGCGGCCTATACAACACGATGAAGGCTAAGGGCGCGCTGAGCAATGTTGCTTCTTTCCAGTCTTCTATCGAGTCTCTGACTGATTACATGCGTGTGGACTCCGGTCTGAATGCGGCGCAGATTGCTCAGATTGCGGCTCCGGTGTTGACCAGCGGTGACACTACGATGCGCATGACCACTCTGCCGAACGCTGGCCCGGGTTGGTCCTATGACGGTCAGTCAATCATTCTGGTTAACCAGGCTGCAAATGCCCACCTGGCAAGCGCACTGCAGAATGACACGATGGATCAGTTCATGGCTACTTACGGTCAGGACTAAGATCTAACTCCTTGCGGGGGTGAACGCTTGTATGCGCTTTCACCCCCGCTGTGTTTAACCGTTCCTAGTTAACCGTTCCTGGGAAAACAGGGTACGTGAAAGGGCGGCTACCTCACCGTAATGGTGGGTAGCCGCCCTTTGTGCGTATGTTCTGAGGGGAGAGGCTTATGCCTTCGATTCGGGCTCTTCCTCTTCCTCGGTAGCCTCTTCGTCCTCGTATTCGTCGTAGGCTTCGTAGTCATCGTAGTAGGGCTGACGACCAAAGTAGAATGCTACAGCCGCAACAGCGCCACCCAGGATAGCGATGAGGATGCCGAGCATCGGGGTCCACAGTATCGAGATCAGGCCGGCGACCAGAACGGCGAGGCCTGCACCCTTGATCAGGTTCAGCAGGCGGTCACGCTCGTTCGGCTCGTAGTACTCCTCTTCTTCCAGGCTGTATTCGATGGCAGGCTTCTCTGCGGCGGGTCGGCTCGGGGGCGGAGGAACCACCGGTCAGGGAGCTCATGAAACCGCGACGCTTCTTCGGCGCCTGCTGTGCAGAGGACTCCAGGTAGTGGCGTTCGCCTTCGGTGGGCACGAATGCCGGGGGCACCTCGTAGTCTTCACCAACGGGCAGTAGAGCCGGAACGTTGTTGGGCAGGGTCTCGTACCATTCCTGCGGAATATCGGCAGGGCGTGCAGCCTGAACGGTCAGGGACAGCTCGAGGGTGTTACCGCGAATAGTGCCCCATGCGCTGGTGAGGCGGTCGTTCTCGAACGCGTAGCGAATCACGGGTGCGAGCTGCTCAGACATCTGGGTGCTCAGGCGGCCCACGAGCTTACGGTCGTGGCGCACCTCCACGCTGTCAACAACGCGGCCGTCGGAGGTCTTGAGCTGGTTCGCTTCCAGGGTCAGGATCACGCGGCCTTCACCGCTGGGCGGCAGGATGCTGTGCAGGTATTCGGAGTGTTCCTTCTCGTCGAGCACCTTCATGGACGGGCCCTGGGGCAGCAGGGTTGCGCGGGTCGGTGCGTCGTTGAGGGGGAAGAGAGAACCGGGTGCGGACAGGGAGAGCACACCGGTGCTCTTCACGTGCATGCTGCCGCCTTCAGCGCGTACGGCAACAGCGGAGAGCTGCAGATGCGCGATAGGTTCGTAGCCGGAGGCGACCACGCGGGTAATGGAATCCCAGTACGCGGCGGAGTCCTCCACGCTCATGCGGCCTACCTTGAATTCGTCAATGTAGACGGCGATGCTATTGGGCTCGTAGGGGTTATCCGGTTCGGGAACCAGGCGCGCTTCACCGTACCAGATCCGTTCACGGTCGATGTGCAGTTCCTCGAAAATTTGGAGGGTTTCTGCTTCGTAGTAATCATCGGTGACGATGTCAACGCTACCGCGGTCACCGAGTGCGTAATCGACCACTGAAAACTCCTTCTGATATGTCTAAGCGAGCGGATACCTAGTCTATTCTCTCATGCTTTCAGAGCGGACAGCTCACAAAAACGGGTGACATTTATCTGTCTTTTAGCACCGGGTGCATATAGTTTTGCGTTTGGGGGAATCAGCCCCGGTAACGATGGCTCACGTCGCCGCACTAAAGGGCCGCGAACCCTCCGCGTGGAGCCTCCCGAAACAAAAATTTCGGCTGAGAAAGCCGCGAAAAAGACCACCGCTCGACACCACCCGGTTCACAACCGGGTAAGTGCCAAGCGGCGGTCTACATCAATCAGTTTGAGAACCTGGCGGGGGAGATCGGAACCTAGTCTAGGCACCGGTCCACACCCCGCCTCAGCTACTCAAACCATGCAGCTTAGTTCTGCAGGGAAGCGTTGAACTTCTGAGCCACAATCGAACGGTGGCCGTGGTCCTGAGCCTCCAGAACCAGACGACGCAGAGCCGAAGGAGCCTCGGGGTTCGCCTCCAGCCAACGCTGAGCCAGCGCCACGGAGGGGTTGCCCTCAACACCCAGACCCTCGGTGGAGCCGGTGTTGTACGGAGCCTTCGGGTACAGGCCACGTACAATGCGGGTCGCCATACCAATCGAACGAGACGCCCAGAGAGGCAACAGAGCCTCAAAGTAGGAGTCGTAGTAGGACTCACGCAGCTCAACCGGGCCACGAGCAAAACCGTTAATGGTCGAGGCCAGAGCGTCGTTCGACAGCGACTCGTCTTCCATGATGGTCTTGTACGCGGCAGCCTTACGCTCAGCAGAGGGCAGGGCAGCAATCGCGTACGCGTAACCATTCGAAGAGATCGAGGAGGGGCTGTACTTCGCCGCACGGTCCAGATCCTCAACGGTCACCAGGTCGCGGCTTGCGAGCGCACCCAGTGCACTCCAACCCAGGTTCTGGTCGTAAGGAATGCCGGTTGCGTCAGCAATATCGCCGGTGGTGTCTTCGAAAGCACCGCGGGCAATATCGCGGCAGAGCTCTTCACCCTTGGTCGCGTTGGTGGAGACCGAAATCAGGGCGCGCAGCAGAATCAGCTGTTCGTCGGAGCCGGGCTTAGCCTGCGCCAGTGCGGCTGCGAATGCGTCGTAGAGAGCGTCGTAGAGGCGCTCGCGGCCGGTGGGTGCGGAGAAGGTTGCGATAGCGACCTGTGCGTTGTTGACCATGGTGCCCAGCAGGGATGCGCTCGGTTCCTTGGAGACGTTGCGTACGACTGCGTCGACGTAGGTGGTGACGGGCAGGCGTGCATCGCGCACGTTCTCCCAGAGGGAGCCCCAGATGAGGCCGCGGGAGAGCGCGGATTCGAGGGTGGAGACACCTTCGATAGCTGCCTGCAGGCCGTCTTCGTCGGTCAGAGCAACCTTGGCGTAGGTGTGGTCTTCTGCGTTAAGCATGAGCAGGTCAGCTTCGCCAACGAGCTTCTTCTGCTCGTCGGTGAGCTCCACGCGGTGCTCGGAGACGGGCTCTGCCGGGTACTCGAGGGAGAGCAGGCCGGTGGAGGTGAGCTTGCCGTCGGTCAGCGCGGAGGTTTCCAGCTTTGCAACGTGGGGGCGGCCCAGACCTGCGGGCTGCTGTGCGGGCAGTTCCTGAGTGAGGATCAGGTCGGTGAGCTGGCCGTCTTCGCCGTAGACGCGCTTGGTGCCCAGTGCGGACACGCCGGAGGTCTGCAGCCATGCGTTAGCCCATGCCTGCATGTCGCGGCCGGACACCTCGTTGAGTACCTGCAGGAAGTCGTTCAGGGAGGTGTTGCCCCACTCGAAGCGCTTGAAGTACACGCGTGCTGCCTCGATGAAGGTGTCGAAGCCGACGTAGGCGACCAGCTGCTTGAGCACGGATGCGCCCTTTGCGTAGGTGATGCCGTCGAAGTTCTGCGATGCTGCTTCCAGGTGGGGGATGTCAGCGACGATGGGGTGGGTGGTGGGCAGCTGGTCCTGCATGTATGCCCATGCCTTGCGGTTGTTCGCGAAGGTGACCCATGCGTCGTTGAAGTTGTTGGCTTCCTTAGCGCCGAGGGTGCCCATGAAGTCTGCGAAGGATTCCTTGAGCCACAGGTCGTCCCACCACTTCATGGTGACGAGGTCGCCGAACCACATGTGTGCCATTTCGTGGCAGATGGTGTTGGTGCGGCCTTCGAGGTCGTCCTCGGTTGCGCCGGAGACGAAGATGTAGTCTTCGGTGAAGGTGACCAGGCCGGGGTTCTCCATTGCGCCGATGTTGTATTCGGGCACGAATGCCTGCTCGTACTTGGGGTACGGGTAGGGGTAGTCGAAGAGGTCCTGGAAGAAGTCCAGGCCGTTTTTGGTGACCATGAAGATGTGGTCGTAGTCGAAGTGCGGCTTGAGGGACTGGCGGCAGTATGCGACCAGGGGGATGTCGCCGCTGTTGACCTTGCTCTTGGGCTTGTAGGTGGTGGTTGCGGTGAAGTATTCGCCGGCAACGATTGCGGTGATGTAGGTGGAGATCTTTGCGGTGGGGGAGAAGACTCGCTTGGTGATGGAGTCGTCGGTGGGGTCTACGACCTGGGATTCGAGTACGCCGTTGGAGCTGACGACCCAGTCCTTGGGCGCGGTGATGCGGAAGTTGAAGACTGCCTTCAGGTCGGGCTGCTCGAAGTTCGGGAAGACTCGGCGGCAGTCGGAGGGCTCGTACTGGGTGTACAGGTAGACGCGACCGTCGGAGGGGTCGAAGTAGCGGTGCATACCTTCGCCGGAGCGGGAGTAGTAGGAGCGACCGTGGATGGTGAGTACGTTTTCTGCCTGCAGGTTGGACAGGGTGATGCGTGCGCCGTTGACGACATCAGCCAGGGTCAGTTCGGTGCCGTTGAGCTTAACGGAGTCGACGCTGTGGTGGATGTAGTCGATGAAGGTTTCTGCACCGGGGGTGTTGCAGGAGAATCGGACGGTGGTGACGGTGGGGTAGGACTCGAATTCGGGGTCCTTGGCGTTAGTCAGGTCGACATGCACGTCGTAGGTGTCGACACTGATGAGAGCCGAACGTTCTGCGGCTTCTTCGCGGGAGAGGTTCTCATTATTCATGCTTTTTATTCTAGTCGTTATGACCGAAAATATGGCAGTTGAGTGGGCGTGCCGGTCATATTATTCAAGGTGCGAGAAGATCACCCGGGGTGTGGGGAACTAACCAACCTCGAATGTGTGACGCAGAACATGCTCTTTCGATTTGCGGAGTGCCCAGAAAGCCCGTATAGTATTACGTGTTGCTTCGAACGGCACCGAAAGGAAAACGTTCGAAAGTCACCTGCGCGGGTGGCGGAATAGGCAGACGCGCTAGCTTGAGGTGCTAGTCCTCGTATTAGAGGGTGGGGGTTCAAGTCCCCCCTCGCGCACAGATAATCCCCGGTTCTTCGGAACCGGGGATTTTTGTATGCCCGGTAAAATATGCCCGGTAAAAAACGCACAAAAAAGTAGTGGGGTGAGGCTCCTCGAAAGGAACCTCACCCCACACTAGCTACGCTAAGGAAGCTAGAAGAACAGCTGCATCAGCTGAAACTGAATTACTCAGCACTCAGAGAATTACTCAGCCAGACGCTCCGGGTCGGTGGTGACCAGAATCTTCACAGCGGTCTCGTTGTGGTTGATCAGGGTGTCGAAGCCCTTGTCAATCAGGTCTTCCACAGCGATCTTGCCGGTGATGAAGGGCTTGAGGTCAATCTTGCCGGACTCAACGAGCTTGATGGTCTCCGGGTGGGAGTTCACGTATGCGATGGTACCGCGGATATCGAGCTCCTTGAGCACAACCTTCTGAACATCCAGGGAAGCGGGCTTGCCCCAAATGGAGACGATGACAACCTTACCGGTGGGCTTGAGAGCATCCAGGATCAGGTCCAGTGCGGGCTGAACGGAGGTGCACTCGAACGCGATATCAGCGCCACGGCCGTCGGTCAGCTTGTGAATCTCAGCCAGAACGTCAACCTCAGCGGGGGAGAAAGCGTAGTCAGCAACACCGGAGTCCAGAGCCTTCTGGCGGCGCAGCGGGGACAGCTCAGAGATGATGACCTTAGCACCCTTAGCCTTCAGAACTGCGGAGGTCAGCAGACCGATGGGGCCAGCACCGGTCACCAGTGCGAATGCGCCCTCTTCGAACTCGCCTGCACGCTCAACAGCGTGGTAGCCAACGCTCAGGGGCTCAATCAGTGCAGCCTCGTCCAGGGGAATGGTGTTAGGGATCTTGTGAACCCAGCGGCGCTTGACAGCAACCTTCTCGGACAGACCGCCACCGCGACCTGCCAGACCAATGAAGTTCATGTCCTTAGACAGGTGGTAGTCCTTGGAGTCGGGGCCGGTGTAGACGTCATCACGAATGATGTAGGGCTCGACGACAACGTGGTCGCCAACCTCAAGGTCGTCTACGCCTTCGCCCAGTGCCTCAACAACACCGGAGAATTCGTGACCGAGGGTGACGGGGGAGTCCTCGCCAGAAATGGGGTGGGGGTGACCGTGCTGGGGGCAGAAGATGGGGCCGTCCAGGTATTCGTGCAGGTCGGTACCGCAAATACCGCACCATGCGACCTTGATCAGAACCTCGCCCGCAGCGGCTTCGGGTGCGGGGATGTCTTCAATGCGGATGTCGTTACGGTCGTAGAAGCGTGCTGCCTTCATGGGATGGAGCTCCTTAGCGTGGTTATGGCGCTCACTGCGGTGTGTGCTTTGCCGGTACGGTTCGCATCCATGGGTCTGTCACAGCGTTGACAGAGGCCCAAACGACATGGTTTGGACCGGTTGTGAACTGTCCTGCCGGCATTCGCATCGCTAGCGCCGGATGGTGACGGGTGCGGCTGGATTGTCGCTCCCATGTGCTTAACGCTACTCCTATAAATCAAAGATTCCTAGGATATATACAAAATTTCTTTTATGTGACAGATATTTCTTTTTGGGTGTTTTCGACTCCATCACGCCCGAGCATCTAGCGCCCGGCGAGCGCAGACGGTAGCGTAGAAGCATGACTGACGCGAACGCACAGGGCACCGCCGCCCACACCCAGCCTACTTCTGACAGTTCCGGTCGAACGGCACCGAACCGACCCGCCGCAATAACCCGCCACTATGATGCGCCCGACGCTGATTGCGTGCGCGGTAGCGAGTATTCCGAGATCCTCGCCCTCGAAACCGAGCAGCGTAAACGTGCCGCTGAGCACCGCCGCAAGCGCGGGCATGCGCATCCCGAACGGGAACATGCTGACCACGGCCAGCCCGAGCAGGAACGTAGCCGCGGCGAGCGCCACGGTTATGGAAAGGGGCGCGGTCGTGGAAAGGGCCACGGAGCGCATCACGGTCACCGCCTCGACGAAGACAGCGGACTGGCACATATTCGCCGCGACCTCGCCGAATCCGTCGCCACGCGCGCGGACTCTCTGACCGAAATTCTTATGGCGATTCATGCGCATCCTGAGACTGCCTACGAGGAGTATTTTGCCTCCCGCACGCTCGTTGATGCGGTCTGCGAAGCCCACCCGAACCTCAGGATTGAGTACCCCGCCTTCGGTCTGGATACCGCGTTCAAAGTGGAGCTCACCAGCGCCGACTACGACCCCGCCACACACCGCACCATCGCGATTCTCTCCGAATATGACGCGCTGCCGGGCATCGGTCACGGCTGCGGCCACAATGTCATTGCGGTATCCGGCCTGGGTGCTTTCCTCGCCCTGGCGGATGCGCTCACCACCGGCCCCGAGGCGTTCAGCGGCAGGATTCTTTACTACGGCACGCCCGCCGAAGAGTCCGATGCCGGTAAGGAGCTGATGGCGCGTGCCGGCGCGTTTGAGCAGGTGGATGCCGCCATTATGGTGCACCCCTACTTTATTGATGTGGCTGATCAGGCGTGGTTGGGTCGCCGTGAATGCCGCGTCACCTATCAGGGTGTGAGCGCGCATGCTTCCTCGCACCCGTTTATGGGTCGCAACGCACTGGATGCGGCAAACCTGGCGTACCAGGGTTTGGGTTTGTTGCGTCAGCAGATTCCCGGTTCTGACCGTATTCACGCGATTATTGATCACGGCGGGGACGCCCCGAACCTGATTCCTGCCACCGCGAGCTTGCATATTAATATCCGTTCTAAGCACGCGCCGACTCTGCGTGCGTTGTCGCGACGGGTTGAGGAGGTGCTGCGCGGTGCGGCGCTCATGGCTGGGGGGAGGGGGGGGGGGGCGGGGGGGTCCAGGGCAGC
>OBWU01000342.1_pt1 | contig 11062 bp, 10 predicted proteins | sample 1476551 | NCBI WGS metagenome assembly OBWU01 (sample SAMEA2580135, study PRJEB22360) | human gut metagenome | biome: human gut; feature: human-associated habitat; material: faeces | place: Denmark | collected 2008/2010
ATCCCTGGAGGATAGCACATGACAAATTCTCCACAGACCTGTCCAACAGATTCATCCAAGGTCAAACTTTTTCTCTCTGAATAGAAGGCTTCCTGAGGGGATAATACCAACTCGGGCTGAATATATTCTCCAGCTATTAAGTCCTTCCCATCTCGTGAATAGAGTCTCTTGATATCAGCCAAAGCACCGACTAAGCGCTCGATGTCTTGGATACGGTCACCAATCGAAATATAGGCCAAGATATTGCCAATATCACCAAACTCAATCTGAATGTCGTATTCATCTCGTAGGAGGTCATAAACCTCAATACCTGTTAAGCCAATGCCCTGAGTGTAAACTGACAGCTTGGTTACATCAAAATCACATACCGACACGCCATCTATTAACTCTTTTGAATAGGCATAATAACCGCCTATAGCATTAATTTCACGACGAGCATACTCTGATAGTTCAATAACCTTCTCAAAGGACTCTTTACCACGAAGGGACAAGTTGCGACGCGAAATATCCAGACTAGCCATCAACAAGTAAGAGGCGGATGTTGACTGGGTCAGGTTGATGATCTGACGAACGTATTCAGGATTCATCTGCTCCCCGATTAAAAGAAGCGAACTTTGGGTCAAACTCCCACCAGACTTATGCATGGAGACTGCTGCCATATCAGCCCCTGCATCCATAGCAGAAATTGGAAGTTTATCAGTGAAATGCAAATGCGCTCCGTGAGCTTCATCTACTAAAACCATCATGCCAGCTTCATGAGCCATTTCTGTCAACCCTTTTAGGTCTGAACAGATGCCGTAGTAAGTAGGATTGTTAATCAAAATGGCCTTGGCATCTGGATGGTCCTTTATGGCTTTGGCTACTCGGTCATTTTCAAGACCTAAAGCGATACCAATTTTAGGATCTACACTCATCTCGATATAGATGGGAATGGCACCACACAGAACCAGGGCATTGATAGCAGATTTATGGACATTACGTGGCAGAATAATCTTATCTCCTGCCTTGCAGGTTGACAGAATCATAGTCTGTACCGATGAGGTTGTTCCCCCTATCATGAGAAAAGCATGGCTAGCTCCAAAAGCATCCGCCGCCAGCTCCTCTGCATCCCGAATAATCGAAATGGGGTGACCAAGATTATCCAAGGGTTTCATCGAATTGACATCAATACCTACACATTTTTCACCTAGCAGTTCGACAAGTTCTGGATTTCCTCGTCCACGCTTGTGACCTGGAACATCAAAGGGAACAATCCTTTTCTTGCGTAACTTCACCAAGGCCTCATAAATTGGGGCTTGGTTTTGATCTAACTCTTTCAAGACATACTCCTTTCCATATTTTTAGAACCTTTTGAAAACTAAGGAACTAAAGGTTGACTCATGAAAAAAGAGCAGGTTTTCACCTGCTCTGCAATCTTCTGACGTTTTTATGTTTGTTTCTGTTGAGTATGTCTGTTCCCGATGTTTCCTAACTCTCTAGTAGCAAATATTACGTACTTTATTGATCGTTTCACAAGATGACGTGTGCTTTCACCACACTAAAAATTTATGAATTAGGACAAGTATCCTAACATCAACTTATAAAAGTAGGCTTTTAACCCTATCAATAATGTGGTTTTTCAACCACGCTTCGGCATTCAACCCTGCCTGTCCGTAGGCATTTTTTACTCGGGTTTATATTTGCTAGAAAACATCATCTCATTTTCTAAGCCTTATAACTATATCATGTTTATAAGAGCTTGTAAAGTATTTTGTGAAACTTTTTTAAAGAATTCCGTTTTTTGTTCGTGAAATATTATTCATCAATAAAAAGAAATCGTTTTAAAACGTCAAAGATATAAGAAAAAAGGAACTACAGACATTAACTACTTCAATAATCTTAAAGTATGACTTGATATTGAAAATCAATTCTTTTCATCAGATTTTATACATATTTCCAGCTAGGAAGTATGAATCAACTGCTCCAATTCTACTTCTGAAAGCTGTCCTTGATTGTAAAGTTTTCTTAACAAGTCCTCATCTACGGTAATTGAATAGTAATCCGTCACAAACTCATGAAATTTCTCAAAACTGTCAAAGAAATAGGATAACAACCATTCGCTACCGTCCTGCTCTTGGTAGGTATTTTGATGCTCTTGACCGTCATACCAGATAAAGAAGGTTGTTTCATCTTTTTGCTCTTCTGAGTATAGGTTTTGATACTTTTCATCCAGTCCTTTATAAAATCCGTCTATGATGTCTTGATTCCACTCATCCGCAGCAAATTGACTCAAACTGCTTTCATGATCAAATCCCTTTATAAGGATCATTTTATCAGTGAACATCACATCTAGAGAATCACCAGAACCGTTGTCAATAAGGTAGCGGAGTCCATAGTTTTCCTCAGTCTTAATCACGAGTCTGAGCCAATCCTCACTTGGATCAATCAGATACTCATCAATGACCAGCAAGGCATCTAAGCGAGTCTTTATCTTGTCCCATTCAATTTTTCCCATCTCTTCAATCCTCCATCTTAACGTTTAAAATCTATTATGCTTACAAATTCTATAACCAATTTCTATCTATTCCGTCTGACTATACTGTGGAATATTTCCTTCACCAGACAAATTATCAAGTGTTTGATTTTCTAAATGTACATTCATCACGCACCTGACTAACAGTTGGTAAAAGTAGTTAACAAATAGTCACTAAGACATTTCCTTTGAGAGTTAAGATTTTCTTATAAAAGTTTTTCATTTTTACAAAACAGGTTCGAATATCATCCTTGATTTCTTCCTCTTCATCAAGATAATCCCAAATATCAGGATACAAATCGGCCTTCTTGCATGCTTCCATGCTAAAGTCAGCCAGAGCCCTATCCATGTCAAAATTCTCTAATGCTTGAACAATCTCAGCTATCTTTGAGTGTTCAGTATAGGCTATATACTCAGATACATTTTCTAAAGGAGTTACTCCCAAGACAGCTTCTCTCAAGGGGTCGTCATCCATAAATTCTGAACTACTAAAACCTGTCATAACAAAGAGTAAGGCATCCCACATTTTGTCAATATCTATCAACGTATCATTTCCCTCAGGATAATCATCTACTATGTCAAGCAAATCCTCTTCCTGACAAGAATACCGCTTTATTTGGCTTAATTCATTGTCAGACAGATATTGATAATTAGCAATCATTCCCATAATGTTTCCTCCTATAAGTTCCTTAGAATAGCACTAATGTTACTAGTTCCCTTTCTTGAAAAAGGCAAGAAATCTACTGTTTTTGGATACTCCTCCTTATTTCTCATTCTCATCTTCCGTCACTTCCCAGACTTCTGACTGATAACCCTCACCATCTATATCATAGCGCTGCATATAGCCTAAAAATCTTTCTTTTTGATTTGCCTTACGAGGCTTGAGAATGTTTACAGCCCAGAATCCGATAAGAATGACAACTAAAAGTGCTACTACTGTCTCCATACTACTTCTCCCTTGCCTAGCTTAATATCCTTCAACCCACTTTTCATTATCCATAATGAAAGGTTTGGCCAGTCCATCACCTGTATAATCCGCATACTTTGTAGCTAAATACTTGTAACAATCTTCCTTGCTCTCAAACTTAATTGCTTGATAAGGCTCTTCAAAAGTCAGTTTCTCTACAAATAAGAAACCCTCCTCAGCTGGCACTAAAACACCTACGTGGCCAACAAAAAGATACTCTCCATCCAAATTATCATGCAACACAACAGACAACATTCGAGCTTTATCATTGAATTGAAACTGTGAGAAGAATTTCTCCATCTTCTGCGCATGAACTTTTACATCCATCGTTGCTTCCGTCGCTACCCTAGAAAATAGAATATCAAACTCTTCCTTATCTTTCGCATCAAATACTTTTCCCTTATCGATAGCATCGTTATCCACAAAAAGTAGCTGATCATTCTTTTCAAGCTTTGGAATTGTGACCGAATTTTTCAAGAGCGCATAGCTATTGATGCGGCAGTTGGTTCCGACAAAGTCACCCTTTTTTTGATTCCATAGATTACTAATTTTCTCTACGTCGTATTCTGTCTTCGTAAAGGAGGCAAAATTTCCACTTAAGCCAGTAGAGCCGACAGTCGCATTATAGTCTGTGACAAGATTGAAAAATGCATCAACACTATTTGGGTCCAAGTGAGCTGATAAGAGAGATTTGACCTCTTCGATACTGACCTGATTGTTCAGATTGGTATATGAAGCCGTCCAAGGAACTTTATCCGAACTGGTCTGTGTCTGGTTTGCAGCTTCAGTGCTCGTATTATTTTGGTGACAAGCAGCCAAGCCAAGAAATAAGGGCAAACACAGTCCCAAGGCTACTACTTTTCTCGTTCGTTTCATGAAATTTCCTTTCTAAAGCAAAAGTCTCTATTTTTCTTTAAACACTCTTCACTAATCCCTCATCCGATAATCCGTGACTTAGCTTTATTATACTACATAAGTCAAAAAAAGACTGCACGAATCACCTATTCATAACAGTCTTTTTGAGTACGATTTTTATCGGATGATAAAACCTTTAGGCAAAATCGCCAGTTGCTGGTCTAGTTTTTCGCAATGACTGGTTAGCGCCACAGCATCACTATCGACAAGATAATTTTCACTTGATTGGTTAAAAATAGCTTGGAGTTTTTGTCCATCATTATTCCATTCTAGAGAAAGCACATCAGGCTTGATTTCTTGCAGACTATAGGTTCCATGTTGGATAATGCCTGAAGCATCCTTACGAAGCTGAATCAATTTCTTCATGAAATGAAGCATATCATTACTGTCAGAAACACGGTCCCAAGGCATGACACGACGACAATCTGGGTCTGGCCCTCCACCTAACTCCAACTCAGTTCCATAGTAGAAACACGGTGTCCCCCTTTGTAGAAAGAGGCAGGCAAGGGCAGATTTAACCAGTTGAACATCTCCCTTAGCAGTAGCCAAAATGCGCTCCGTATCGTGCGAATCCAAAAGATTGAACATCACTTCCGAAATCTGCTGTCTATAGTACATAGATTGGCTATTGATCTCATCGATAAATTGAGGTGACTTCTTAGTCCCACGCAAGAAATAATCCTTGATACTGTCAGAGAGAGGATAATTCATAACTGCGTGAAATTCATCGCCATTCAGCCAGGGCTGTGAAGTATGCCAGACTTCTCCAAGAATATAAAGGTCAGGCTTTTTAGCCAAAACAGCCTTACGGAAATCTCGCCAAAATTGATGGTCCACTTCATTTGCCACATCCAAGCGCCAAGCATCAATATCAAACTCTTCAATCCAGTAGGTCGCAACGCTCAACAAATAGTCCCTCACTTGAGGATTGGCTGTATTTAGCTTGGGCATATAGCTGGCAAAGGCAAAGGTATGGTAAGGGAGTTTTCTTGGGTTTCCCAGCTTATCCTTGGTCACGGGGAATTCTTGAACATGGAACCAGTCTTTATATTCCGACTTTTCACCATGCTTGAGAACATCCTGCCATTGTGGAGACTGGTCCCCGATATGGTTGAAAACAGCGTCCAGCATGATCTTCATGCCTCTCTGATGGGCCTCCTCCACCAGTTTACGGAAAGTTTCCTTGTCTCCAAAATGATGGTCAATTTCGAAATAATCCGTCGTATTATACTTGTGATTGCTTGGGGATTCAAAAATCGGACAGAGATAAAGACCTGTAATCCCTAAGTCTTGCAAGTAATCTAGATAATCAATAATTCCCTGTAAATCACCACCAAAAAAATCGCTCGTCTTTGGTTTGATAGAGGAATCCCAAGCTAGCGCACCTTCAGGTGAAATCTCAAGGTTCCCATTAGCAAAACGTTCCGGGAAAATCTGATACCAAACTGTATTTGATACCCAGTCAGGAACATAGCAAGCATCAATCTCGTGGATATAAGGAATTTTAAAGCCATTTCCTTCATAATGAAGATTTTCTAGCGTGTTTTCAACACATCCCTTATCGCCGTACAAAATACCCTGACCTTGCTTATCTTTAAGCTCAAAAAGATACTGTAGTCGCGCATAGCCAACTGAAACTTCCGCTTGCCAGTAATCAAATAAGGCATCAGAAGTTACTTTGACCATCGCCTTGCTTGCTTCATAATGGTCCTCTAAAAAGATAAAAGTGTCTCCATAATGCAAATGGATGCTTTCAATATCATCTTTCTTAGTCCGGATACGAATGTGCATTATCTTATCCTTATAGAGATAAGCATACTCCGACTCTGGTCTATGGTAAATGGCAGTTAATTCCATTGTATCTGTCTCCTAGTTTACTTTGAATCGCTTTGCAACGCAAACGTTTTCATAATTTTAATTCTAGTATACTACTTTAAAATTTTATTTTCAAGACTAGTCCGTAATTTTGAGTAGATTGTTTTTCAAAATAAAAAAGCAGCCAGTCTTACAACTTGCTACTTTTCAAATGATGATTTACAAATGTCTTTCCAGCCACTCTATCTTTTTAAAATCCTTATTGTTATTGTGGTCATTTCGATAGGAATCTTGGGAAGAAGCCTTGTATATACTGAAATACTGTTCTAAACTTGGAAGACGAAAAGTGATGTCCTCGCGATGAATAAGCTCTATATCTGATTCCGAAACTCCTGCAAAATCAGGTAAGGAATCGATACTCCCAAATTCAACGCTCACACCATCTTTTTGGAATTCATGCTCATGAATATCTATTAAGGTATAGCCTAAGTGATTCATCACTTTCATTATCTTGTCCCAGTCATAAATCCTGAGATGATCAGGTGCTTCCCAACCTCTAGGGTCACCAGGCACATGAATGTCAATGTCAGACGGCCCCCATTCTTCATTTGAACGGTATTCAAACCCCAAAGACCCCATGAGCGTCGGAGTGATTCCGACTTGGTTTAAATGTGAACAAATTGTTCGAAATTCATCAAATAGAGAATTCATCCTTCCTCCAATCCTTGATAAAACTTGATTTCTCAGTGAAAGACAAACTTGTTTCTACCATCTACTCTTTCGGTTGTGAAAAGACTTCAATATGCTGGCCCAGTACCTTGATTTCTACAGGTAGGTTATCCGATTTATCGCCGTCAACATCTGACTCCAATTCACTATCTGAAGAGATTTTAATATTACGTGCTCTGATATACTCAATATTATCATTGCCAACAACATCTCCTTTTAGTAAATCAGGAATGACAGATAATTTAGAGAATATAGAAGCATCTTTTAGAATCAAAATATTAGCATAGCCATCTTTGTCTTCTTCAAAGATTTTCTTATCAGCGAAGTAATTTGTCAAGAGAACCAAAACATGACTAGCTTCACCATCATAATTTCCATTTTCTGTCTCAATCTTAATGTTAAAGACCTGATCCGTCATCACAGACTTCATGGTATTTACAGCATAGGCAAGAATACCAAATTTTGTTTTGTCCTCGATCTCCACATTGTGAATCGCCTCAGGCAGAGAACCGATACTAAAAATATAACCAAAATAGTTATCATTTGCTTTACCGATATCAATCTTGTTGGTTAAATTAAAATCGAGTTCATATATCGCGCCATCGATGTCTTGATTGATTTCCAACAGTTTTGTAATGAGGTTGCCCGTACCGCCAGGGATAATCCCTAACTTCGGAGTGTAGTCTCTCTCAGCAATACCCGAAATGACTTCGTTTACAGTCCCATCTCCACCAAAACACACCACTGCATCGTACTGCTCACGAGACGCTTCTTCAGCAAAATTTGTTGCATCCAACGCTTTTTCGGTAATTTTGGTTTCAACATATTCAAAGTATTCTTTTGCTTTATTCTCCAGCTTTTCTTTATAATCCAAAGCCTTCTCCCCACCAGAGGTAGGGTTGATAATTAACATTACTTTTTTCATTGATTTTCTCCTTAATATTCGTTAGAAATCTTTATATTTCATTATATGAAACTAAATGTATCCCTATTATACAATGAAAATTCAGAAAAGAGAAATCTGACGTACTGGGCATTAATTTATAAAAACATAGACAAAGAGTTTACTGTGAATTTCGAGCATATAAAACATAGTTTAAAGTAAAGATTATCAGATAATATCAAACGATTGGCGCTAGAATATTAACGATTATCTAAAATAAAGAAAGCATTTTATTAATCTGTTTGCCATTAAATCCAGCTTGCGCGAAAATCTCTTTAAAAATTTCTTTTACCTCGTCCTCTTCCTTTTTCTTCCAATCCCCATGAAATTTATTTTCAATTCGGTAACTTCTTTGAATAATCACTTTTACATGATTGATTAAAAATTCTTTTGCTAATTTATGTTCATTTTCTTGAATGAGATGTAAGTAATGACAACTTAATGAAACAACATAGTCTTCTTTGAGACTTGGAACAATATTCTTTATGATTAAACTATCCTTGTCAAAACAATCTTCAAAATAGTAATCTGTGATGAATTTGTTTAGATCTTCTCCCCAGTTTTCTTTAATCCAATCTCTCCAGTTTTGATGGGGACCACCTTTATGACAATTAATTATTATATTCATCTTCCAAAGCCAGTTATCTGCTCCATCACTTCCAGGGATGAAACTTTCCACCACTGGCATCATATTTCCACACCAATAGTAAACAATAGCAAAAGCTTTAAAATAAGGTTCCAAATCATGTGGTATTTCTAAATCACCTTTTAATATCCCGTCTTTTATTTCTTTACCACCTTTTAAGCTAGTTTCGACACTTGCAATTCTTTCACAAGGTAGCTTAATTGAAGTAAGGATGTCAGCCGTAAGTGCAATACCTTTCGATTTATTGACAAGCAAATGAGCTCCCTTATAGCCTGATTCTGATTTTTCTTTATATGCTTCAATCTCATTATATTTTTGGGCATCCATTAAAGTATTATATTGATTAACTGAGTTTTGAAACTTAATAATCCCCCAATCATCTTCCTCATAAAAAGGATACTTCTTATAAAAATCCATTGCCTTTTTACGTACTTCAAATTCACAATTGACATTATCACTATCTGTAATATCTACTTTATTAATAAACTCATTTACTTGTATCATAAAATATCCTCCATATTTTTTTATTATATAAATCCGTTTAAAAAGACAAATAGATGTGTGTAAATTTACACTAGCTCACTACTTACTCCGTCTTCAGAAAAAATATCCTTGACTTGCTCAAAATCGCTTAAAATGATTGTAACTTACTTTAAACTTAGATACTGCTTTAATTCAGCTAAGTCAACAGCAATCAAATCAAAAATATCAAAATGAAATCATTTCTATTGAACTACCTTACCATACTCTTTTATTTTATCAGCATATTCAGTCAAAAGATTTTTTGAATAAATTTTTGCATTTTTTGAATTTCTAACTTCTTTCCAAAGAATAGAAGCTACTTTTAGTTTATTCGAGTAATTGCCACTATTTTCGTCTGCACAGAAATCCTTTAAAAATTGGTTCCATTGACAAACCGAATGATCATACTTGGCATAATCTGAATTTCCATAATAAACTTTTAGCATATCTTGGATTGTAAAATTCAAATCATTTTCTCTTTTTACTTTTCTCCAAGCAGTGGCCATATTAGCAGTAAATTTAAAGGGTGAAACCTCTGTTAAAGTTGAGAAATATTCTCTAAAGTATGCATTAAAGGAGAATCCACATTCAAGTAAGGGCGTATCTAAGGCAACGACTTTTACTTGTTTCTTTTTCCTTTTTATTGACGATTTTTTAATCAAATTACCCTTAAAGTATTGCTCAATAATATGATTGAGTTCTTGTTTTGTACCTCTATATTCAAGCCCTAATGACTTGCATATCTGTGAAAGTTCATCACGATACCAATAGTATTTTTTGAACTCATCAAAGGATGCGATTTTATCAAACTCAGGTCTGCTTTCTTTCAATATAGTACCCCCCTTCCTCAAAAACAATTTTGGTTTACATCTTAAAAGAGTGAAATTTTTCTACCTTTATAAGTAAGAAATAAGCAAGATTTTAAACCAGATTTTCCATAAGATTATAAATTTAACTTATGTGTTTACTTTTTTATAAATAAAGACATATAGGCTTACAGATAAGCTCTAATCAATCTTCTCAAGATCTTTTTTAATATTTTTTCCTTGTTTTATCTTCTCTGGTATACCTCTTCGTATAGCACCTAGCAAATAAGTTAAATAATGATCCAACTCATTGTAGTATATATGACCTACTTCATTTTTTTCAACGTAAAACCATTCAATATCATAATCATAATTCTGATTGTTCTGGTTCAGATATTCAAAATAATTCCATCCATCGTTCGTATAAGGTTTTTTGTGAGATTCTGGCTCTGACTCATAAGAGCAAGGAAAACGTTTCTTATATTCCTCTGTTAACCAACTTCTCTCTTTACCGTCTTTTTCTAGAAATTTTGTAAAATTTTCTATCGTTATTGGTATCGCTTTTAAATAGTTTGATATTGGTTCGGAAGATATTAATTTGTTTTCTCTCATTTTATGTCTGAGATATAATATTAGTTCAATTGTTGCTGGATCATCACCGTATTCACCACATTTTACATTATTATCTCTATTTTCTATTACTTTATTATATAATGGTTCAATGTCTTTCAAACAATCTTTTCCGAAGATTTTTTCAATATGACCTTCAAATATTACTTCCACATTCTTTTTTTCTTTATTTTCCATATTAAGCCTTACTTTCTTTTTTTATTAAATAATTGAATAATCAATGCTTTTTATTTTCTAAATCAAAACCAATCTGCCAAAATCCCATATCAAGTATTTTCATTTGAGGATATAGCATATCGGCAACAATAAATTTTTTTTGAACTAAATCTAATTGTTCTATATTTTTCTCATAGAAATCTACTAATTGTAAAATAGATTTAATGTTATAGCTTCCACTTGCAATCTTTTGCGACCTTATTCCAGTAACAAAATATCTATCATATGCCGGAACACAACCAAGTGTGCCCATCAGTATCTTTGTAATTAGTGTATCTGATAAGTTGTTTTTTAGTGCTGTTCCTCTCACTTCACGTCTGATTACATCATAATAATTAGCTATAAATTCATTTATTTCCTT